>Ga0114957_1002644_pt1 | contig 16813 bp, 13 predicted proteins | sample BantaG_FD_87175 | JGI IMG/M metagenome (GOLD analysis project Ga0114957, IMG submission 87175) | Marine algal microbial communities from Bantry Bay, Ireland - BantryBay_4 metaG | ecosystem: Host-associated > Algae > Red algae > Unclassified | place: Bantry Bay, Ireland | collected 2014-11-21 | reverse complement strand
GTATTGACGTTTAGAGGGAAGGAGATACGGTTGAAAAGTTATCGTTGTGAATATGGAATATAACAAATTATTACCGAAACGTATTGACGTATAAAAAACGTATAAAACCTAAAAACATGGCTAAGCAAAAAAAGAAAAAACAAACCAAACGCCCTTCCGTCGCCTATTTCTGTATGGAGTACGGCCTCGACAATTCCTTCAAATCCTATGCAGGCGGACTCGGAATTCTGGCAGGTGATTACCTCAAAGGAGCCAAAGATCACGACTATCCAATGGTGGGAATCGGACTCTTATGGGGGCAAGGATATGTAGATCAGCGGATTGACGAAAACGGAAAACCGTATGATTGTTTTCATAATTATGATTACAAATTTCTGGAAGATACTGGAGTGGTTGTCAAGGTAAAAGTTTTTGGAGATGAGGTGAAGTGTAAGGTTTGGAAGCTTACCAAATTTGGTAATGTGCCATTGTATTTATTGGATACCAATCTTCCAGATAATCCGCACAATTGGATTTGTCGGCAATTGTATGGCTGGTTTGGAGAAGAGCGGGTGGCGCAGGAAATCGTTCTCGGGATTGGTGGGGTAAAAGCATTGCGGGCATTAAAAATCAAGACGGATGTCTATCATTTCAATGAAGGACACGCCCTCTTCGCAGGATTTGAGCTGCTTCGCGAAAAGATGGATAAGGGAATGAAGTTTAAAAAGGCGTGGAAAAAATCTAAAAAAGAAATTGTGTTTACGACCCACACCCCAGTCATCCAAGGCAATGAATCACATCCCATTGAACGGTTGATATACGTAGGTGCAAACCAAAACCTGACCGCTAAGCAATTGAAAGAAATCGGTGGCTCCCCTTTCAACATGACCGTAGCCGCACTACGTATGTGCCGTGCAGCTAACGGCGTCGCCCAATTACACGCAGAAACCGCAGAGAATATGTGGAATTTTGTAAAAGATCGTCCTAAAATTGTCGGTATCACCAACGCTATCCATCTGCCGACCTGGGTAGATCACAATATGATCAAAGCCGCTGAAACCAACCGCGCCATCTATGCCACCCATTTAAAAAACAAGAAAAAACTAATTAGTTTTATTAAAGACAGAAATGGTGTTGTGCTCGATGAAAAGAAATTGATTATCGGATTTTCCCGACGAGCAGTTCCTTATAAGCGTAGTGATTTGATCTTTACCAATCCTCGTATCATCGGCCCATCCCTTCGCTCTGGAAAAATTCAGATCGTCTTCTCCGGCAAGGCACATCCGAATGATGACAATGGTAAAAAGATTGTGGAAAGACTAGTCGCGATGAGTAAAAAATATCCCAACTCAGTTGTATTCCTGGAAAGCTACGATATGGAAATCGGTGCCTTGCTCACCCGTGGTTCCGATGTGTGGCTCAACAATCCTCGTCGTCCCAAAGAGGCCAGCGGTACCTCCGGTATGAAGGCCGCTATGAATGGTGTCCTTAACCTCAGTATTCTCGATGGCTGGTGGCCGGAAGCTTGCGTACACGGCGAAAATGGATGGCAAATTGGAGATGCTTTTGAAAGCAAAAATTCTGAAGAACTCGACAAACATGATCTCGCTTCCCTCTACAAAGTATTAAAAGAAGAAGTCCTTCCTACCTACTACGACAACCGTAGAAAATGGGTAGCAATGATGCGCAATAGCATCCTCGATACCAAGGAGTATTTTGCAGTAGAAAGAATGCTGACGGAGTATAATGAATTGCTGTATCGGAAGAAGAAGTAAATTAGTGAATTTGGTAAATTGGTCACCTTAACATATTTATGCGAGGCAAAGTCGGATATTTTTTTTGACTAAAGGTTTTGATTTAACATCTATTTAGCCCCTGCCTTATACGCATTCAATTGTTGCTTCAGGTAATGATCCTCCGCTAGATACGTAAGTTCTGTTTTAAAATCTTTTGGCTTTTTAAAGCCTGCGGAAATCATAACGCGTTCCATTTTTTCATTTAAAAAAACAATAGACGGATAAGACATTTTACCGTCCAATAAAGAGTATGCCAGGGTATGTACACCTCGGCGACCTGTCTTTACAAACTTAAAAGTGTTTCCGTCATATACGATATCTTCCTTTTGTTCAGCATCTAGCTTGACGGGATAAAAATGAGTGTTGAGGTAGTCGGCGATCTTCTTTTCTTCAAAGGTTTTTTTATCCATCACCTTGCACCAGTGACACCAGTCCGTATAGATATCGACCATAATCTTTCGGGGAGCTGTTTTTTGTAATTCAACAGCTTCTTCCCAGGTATACCATTTTACTTTTTTTTCTGCTGGCGGAGTTATTGAATCCGGACCAATGAAGGCGGTTGCGATAGAGAAAAGGAGGAAGAGTGCTAGGATATTTTTCATATTTATTTTTTTGGCCATAAAGGCGCTAAGGCGATTAAACAAATACAGCAAATGCAGATGCTAGGAGAACTATTTTTTTTCTCAACCGATCTGACTTACTTTTGCGCTAGTTTCCCAGCGACTTTCTGCAACACCGGTAAAAACTGTTCTGGTGTCTTGTACCCTTTGGATACCTCGATTACTTCTCCTTTTCTATTTAAGAATGCAAAGGAAGGATAAGACATCCGTCCGGCCAGCATCATACGGGCTAAATCGTGGGTACCTTTTCGACCTACATTCGGATTAAACGCATAATCTTTTCCTAAAAACGCAAGCGCATCTTTTTGTTCTGCATTAAATTTGATCGGAATAAAATGCTGCTTTAGGTATTCTTGTATTTCAGCTTGTGCAAAAGTGGCTTTATCCATTTTTTTACACCAGCCACACCAGTCCGTATACACATCTACGAAGTAAATTTCATTAGTCGTATTGAGTGCAGCGGATTCTTCTACAGTAAACCATTTGAAGGGCGCATCACGGACGTCATCGCCGGATTGGCAGCTGGTAAAGAAAGCTATAACGGCTAGGATACTAAAGAGGTAAATCAACTTTTTCATAATGCTTATGTTTTAAATATTGTACAATTAACACAACGGCAAGAAGTTCGCCATTGTTATCGAATTTCACCAAAATTAACTATAAATCTACTAAAAATGAGGCAAATTGTCGTCGGAATAGGCGGAAGTAGCGGTTCTATTTACGCTAAGGTATTGCTGGATAAGTTAGCCGCCTTGTCTGATCAGATCGATCAGGTGGGTGTGGTGATGAGTGATAACGCTCGTTTTAACTGGAAATATGAACTTGGAAATGAGTCTTATCAGGATTATGATTTTACTTTTTATGAGAAAATGGATTTTATGGCGCCCTTTGCTTCTGGCTCGGCACGCTATGATACGATGATCATTTGTCCTTGCTCGATGGGAGTGATGGGCCGCATCGCGACGGGTATTTCAAATGACTTGATGACCCGTGCAGCGGATGTGATTCTTAAGGAACGACGTCGACTAATTCTCGTGCCGCGTGATACCCCATATAGTCTCATCCACATCAATAATATGAAAACGATTACAGAAGCGGGTGGCATAATTTGTCCGGCTTGCCCTAGTTTTTATAGCAAACCGGATAGTTTTGAGGCGCTGGCAGCAACAGTGATTGATCGAGTGGTCGATTTGGCAGGGTTGGACGCTGGAGGATACCGATGGATGACCAAATGAACCCCGTCAGGGGTAATGCCTGACAGGGCATTCATGAGAGAACCGCGAAGACATATCGCTCAATGACAGGTATCAAGCATCCGAGGCTTCCTTCGTTTTTCGGTCTATAACTCAGTCTCTTTTTTATAATGACTTCGTAGCGATCTACCGCTGTACCTCATTGTCAAATATTATCTATCTTTGTTCCGTCAGTTAGCCGATTAGCTTCCCTCAAACACGCTAGCACGTTTGAGGAAAGCCAACAAGCAACCAATTATAAAACTGTTTAAAATAAACCTGATTACAACATGGGAAAACCCCTTATTTTGGTGACCAACGACGATGGAATTTTTGCTGGAGGAATCCGCGAATTAATTAGTATTGCAAAGGAGTTGGGAGAGGTGGTCGTTATGGCCCCGGATGCACCGCAGTCAGCAACGGGTCATGCGATTACGATTCGGCAGCCGCTCCGATTTGAACCTGCCAAGGAGTTTCCAGATATTGAGGCGTATAAATGTTCGGGTACCCCCGTGGATTGTGTCAAAATAGCGCGACAGGTATTACTAAAAGATCGAAAGGTAGACCTTTGTGTTTCGGGTATCAATCATGGTTCCAATGCCGCAGTCAATATCTTGTATTCTGGTACCATGTCAGCGGCAATGGAGGCTTCTATTGAAGGGATCAACTCTATCGGGTTTTCTTTGCTCGACTTTTCACACGATGCTGATTTCAGCCATTGCCGAAAGTATGTTAAAGCGATCATGGAACACGTGCTTAAAAATGGAATGGAAAACGGTAACCTGCTGAATGTCAATATTCCCAAACTATCTACGGAGGAAATAAAAGGGATGAAAATTTGCCGCCAAGCAAATGCAAGATGGGTAGAAAGGTTTGAACAAAAACTCGACCCCGTTGGTCAACCCTATTACTGGCTGGCAGGTGATTTTGTTGATTTTGATGAACGGGAAGACACAGACATTAAAGCACTCAAAGCAAATTATATTTCTATCGTTCCTGCTATGCACGACCTGACCAATCAGGCCGCTATTCCTGATTTAAAAAAGATGGAAGCAATCAATGTGGCTTCTTAAAACAGCATCAAGACAGGTCTAGCCATCAATAACCCTCAAAACTGAAATAGTATGTTATCAAAAGATAGTATTCCTGTTGGATTAACACTTGGCTTATTGTTGCCTTTTATCGGGTATGCATTGTTACTGGAATTGTACGATCAGATGGGCCATATAGGTATGATTAGTGATGATGGACTTTCGGAAACTTTTCGACAACGAACGATTGCACTACTGGCGATCTGTTTCAACCTCATTCCCTTTACCATTTTTAATCGACAACGAAAACACGATAGTATGCGTGGATTGATTTTTCCTACCGTATTATATGTCATCACCTGGGTCGTTTATTTTCGGGAATCCATTCTATAAAATATGCGCTACTATCTCCTTGCAGGCGAAGCATCCGGCGACCTACACGGTGCCAATCTGGTCCATGCCTTACACGACGTAGATACAGAGGCGACTTGTCAGGGCTGGGGCGGAGACTTGATGAACGAGGCGGGCGTAAAGGTAACCAAGCATTATCGGGATCTGGCATTTATGGGATTTTATGAGGTAGTGAAAAACCTGGGTACTATTCGACGAAATTTTTTAAGTTGTAAAAAAGACATCATTGCATTTAAGCCGGATGTATTGATCTTGATCGACTACCCCGGGTTTAACTTACGTATGGCGAAGTGGGCAAAGAAAAAAAAGATCAAAGTCGTTTATTATATCTCTCCGCAAATCTGGGCCTGGCATACCAGTCGGGTTCATCAGATCAAGAAAACGGTCGACCGTATGCTGGTCATTCTTCCGTTTGAAAAAGATTTCTATAAACAATATAATTACGAAGTAGATTTTGTGGGTCATCCCCTACTCGATCATTTGGATAATGTGCCTCCAGCAGATGATTTTCGGAAAGATTATCAGTTGGATGATCGTCCGGTGATTGCCTTGTTGCCCGGTAGTAGGAAGCAGGAAATTAAAAAGATGTTGATGGGGATGCTGGCAGTGGTGCCGGATTTTCCGGACTATCAGTTTGTCATTGCGGGCGCACCTGCAATTCCTACGGCATACTATAATAGTCTTTTGGAAACCGCCAATTTGACTGGCGATGCGATCCCCAAAATCGTTAATAATAAAACCTATCCCTTGCTTTCGCTTAGCCATGCGGCTCTGGTCACTTCGGGTACAGCGACATTGGAGACCGCCCTGTTTGAGGTTCCACAAGTCGTTTGTTATACGGGCAACCCACTCTCTTTTCAGCTCGCACGACGGCTGGTAAAGGTCAACTATATTTCGCTGGTGAATTTGGTGTTGGATCAACCACTAGTGACGGAGTTGATACAGCAGGATTTTAACAAACAGAAAATTACGGATGAGTTAAATAAAATTTTGAATGAAACTTGTCGAAATGAAATGATGGCGGGGTATGTTGATTTGAAAGTAGTGCTTGGGGAGCGAGGGGCTTCAGAGCGGGCGGCTAGGGTTATTTTTGGGTTGTTTTAATAACATACTGTTTTGAATATTTTTTAATCTTACTTGTGCTTCTTTCGCTAACTGTAAGTCAAATAATCTTCTTTCTTTCTATATAATTTTGGGTTTGGTTTTTGTTATGTTATTTTTCATCCTGAATGTATATCGAAAAGTAAGAAGGAAATAAATTAAAAAATAACCAAACAAAGCAGAATTATCTCCGTAAAAAACAGTATTAATGTTTATTCACAACAATAATGTTATACGCTTGTTCCAAATACATTTATTAACCAACGAGCCAAAACTAATCATCTTCCTGTCTACTTTGCTAACAGTATCTGATTAAATTTCACTTTGTGCTCAGCTCTATTTATGATTGAAAATGAATAAAATTTTATTTCTATTATTCCTGTCCGTTTTTCTTCCCCTTGCTAGTCAAAGCCAGCCGCCCGGGTATCTCGGCAAGCGCGCCACGCTATTATTTAACTTTTCTAGCTTTCCAGCCTTTGAAGGGCCGACTCAAAACAATCGGGGAATATCATTTTCGACTGAACGCTTCGGAGAATCAGAACAAGGCCTTGCCTTTAATTATGAATTCAATCTGGATTTTTCCTACGTAGTAAGTCGAATGAGAAGTCTTTCATTGGGTGTCGGACAATATTATACAGGAGTCGTAACAGATACCAGAACCAGATCCCGTCCAACGCTACTTGAGCCCAATCCTAGTTCTGCAGAGGATTTTCATAGTTTGTTTAACCGGTTGAACGTCAGATCTATAACGCTGATGTATCATAAATTTAAAGGCGAAAAAGGAGCACTTGCACCTATTGGGAATCAGTTTTCCTATGGATTAAAATACCTTTCTATTAATTCTGAAATAGTAGATAAACGAACATCCTACCGATTGTCCGGTGGCTCTTTTTTTGGTCACGAGCCACTGAATCTTCCTAATAAAACTTCCTTTTTACTGTTTAAAATGGCTTTTCAAAATACCCAAATCATTAAAGATCATTTTGTTATAAAAATGGGTATCCAAGTCGGCGTACCTTTACATTATCGATATTGGGAGGCAGTCAGTAATGGGAAAGAGGTCTTATACGACACAGGTGATAAAGAAAATCAATACTACGATTTCAGAGTTCCCGTTCTCAGAAGAATATTCTTTCACGAACTGCTAAGATTCGATTTCGGAGTCGGCTTTTTATTATTTTAAAAACAAAAACATGAAAAATATATTTTTTAAATTATTATTACTAATATTCATCAGCAGTGCTACGGCTTGTTATGATTATGAGAGTCAATTTGAAGGGCCTTATTCAGAAGAAGTAGGGATTCCAGCACCAGATTTCCCCAGGGAACTCGTATATGTAGCAAGCGGAAATGTTTACTTTACTAACGCACTCGTCGAAGATTCCATCGTTATTGATGATTCTGGAATGGTAGAAATCGCTTCTATCAACGCTGCTCACACCAAAATTCTTTTCAAAAAAGCAGATGAAAATATTCAAATCTACGATGTGGAGGACGAGCGAATAACCGGAGAAATAGCGAATAGTGAAGAGGCTATTTGGTTTGATTATCATGCTAACGATGAAACAATTTTTTATCTTATTGACAACGATTTGCACACGCAGGGACCAGCAGTACTCGACGAGCAACCAAAGGATCTAAGAGATTTCTTTGCCCTTAATGTAGAAATCAAAGCAGCTGTAATCACCAAAGATGGTGACATTGTCTTTACCTCAACAGTTTTTGGCATTTTTAATACAGATTATCTTATCCGTACCGATGGCTCAGATGATTCGAACGAGAATAAATATCAATATGAAATTCCTACCGCCTTTGTAGATTTACGAATAAACAGCTCTGACAATCAGGTTGTAGGAAGAAGCAATTCTGGATTAAGCAATATGATCGTCTTCAGTCCACGCTCTACTGGATTTGACCGGATTACCTCCGCTCTTTTTGGAGCACCTGCGGAAGACTTCGATGAAAGGTATGAGGTACTCAATGATCGGATCTCAATTCGAACACCTCGTATTGGAACAGTTCAAACCAATACTGGCATCATTACTTCTATTGATTTTTGATTTTATTAATATTTAACATAACTTTCTGATTTTTTTTTGTACCATCAGGAATGACGAATAACTACCCATATCGGTAGCTTGTACGAAGTCCTAAACATCTTAAGCAATGAAATATTTTTTAATAATAATAACGTCTATAACTTTCTGCCTACTGATGCCTACCGTCAGTAATAGCCAGGAAGCGGGTAAAATCCTTAAAGCGGAAGGAAAAATTCCCAAAGAATTTACGACGTCCAGTTCTACTAAATATAAAAAGGAGGTAGCTTCATTGAAAAAAAAGAAGAAAACCAGCCGTCGTAAAAAGAAAGATCAAAAACGTTTTTTACTCGAATCTCGTTTTGCCATTGACGATATTTTACAAAGTGGTTTGGTTTTATTTAATGATCCCGCTTCGATATATGTAAATGAGGTACTAAATAATTTACCAATTGAAGATAGAAAACTAAAGAAAAAGAAGCCTCGCGCTTATGTACTGAACAGTGCTGCCGTCAACGCATTCGCAACCGATCAGGGGATTGTTTTTGTGACCCTGGGACTACTGGCCAACCTCGAAAATGAAGCGCAACTTGCCTTTATTCTAAGCCACGAATTAATTCACATCAAAAATAAACACGCCGTCAACACCTTCACCAGATCTCGCGATATTGATCGTAAAGGTGGTAAAAAAGACAATATGGATCAGATGGCCGTCAACCGTAAACTTTTTCAAAAAAGTCTGTACTCCAGAAAATTGGAGGAGGAAGCTGATGAGGAAGGACTGGAAATTTTTGCCCGAAGTAATTACGACCCACAAGCAGTCATCAATACTTTTAGAATCTTACACTATTCCTATTTGCCATACGAAGAAATACCATTTGACTTGTCTATCTTTGAAGACGAGCACTATGTTATATCTGATGATTATACGATGGAAAAAGTAGCAGACCTATCGCCAATGCAAGTCGATGAAGACGAAGAAAAAAGATCTTCACACCCTTCTAGTGTTAAACGATTAGAAAAACTCCGAAGCAGTGTTGGAACTACACCTTCTGCTAATAAAAAATCATTTATTTTACCGGAATCAAGATTCAAATCAATTCAAAAAACAGCTCGCTATCAGTTACCCTTTTTAGCGCTGGAAGCTGAAAACTTTCCTGAAGCAATCTACCTCAGTAACTTACAATTGAAAACATATCCTGATGACCTGGAATTAAAAAAAGTAATCGGTAAGGCATTGTACATGAGCGCGAAAATTAAAAACTTTTATAGCGGTAACAATCGGGGTACACTGGATTTAGATTATTGGGAAGAGGTGGAAGGAGAATCTCAACGTACCTACCATCTACTGAATAAATTACCAGAGGATGAATTGGCCGTTCTGGCCCTAAAATACAACTGGTCACTTCGCTCACAAATCAAAGATGACGCAGAATACGAATTATTACTGAAAGATTTGTTCGTAGAGTTCAGTGATCATTTTGTCAATTTAGGTTTCTTTTCTACCACAGCAGATCCCAAAAAGACTGTAGTAAAAGTGGAAGAAGAGGAAGAGAAGAAAGAAGAACCTGAAACCAAGGAAGGAGTGACAAAGACCATCCCCTATTTGAAAAAAGATAAAATCAAAAAAGCGAATAGCCGGACACAATACTGGAAGTACGCCTTCGTCGAGGAAATGAAAGAATCAGACTTTATGGCAGCTTATGAAGAAGGAAAAAAGGAATTTGACCGCAGAGAAGAGCGCGACGAGTATTATGATAGCAGAGAAGGAACCAAAGCGTTAAGAAAAAATTTCAAACTAATAGAAAAGAAAGGTAAAGCTTTAGGTGTTGAAAAACTGGTTGTTGTTAATCCTTTTTACCTGTCTATTGATGCCCGTAAAAAAGATGCGATTCAACTGCTTCGTACAGAAGAGAAGGAAACGTACTTTACAGATGCGCTCGACCGAATATCAAAAAAAGCAGACCTGCCCACTACCCTATTGAGCGTCTCAAACTTGTCCAGTGGTGACTTAGATAAATTTAATGACATCGCACAAATTAATAACTATCTTGGCCAGCAAATCGACCATTACGATATGTCGCTCACCCCAGGCTATCGACAAAATGAAATCAACGCGATTGCCGAAAAATATGGAACAGATTATTTTTTATGGACAGGAGTAATTTCCTTACGAGAAAGCAATAAAAAAGCCTGGCTAGCAGCCGGAGTATCTGCCATCATTCCCTATCTTCTACCATTCACGTTACCCAACGCGCTGACCCCAAAGTATGATATGCTGTACTATGCTATCTTATTCGATGTCAAGACTGGACGCCGGAGTATTATCAAGATGGATTATTTTGATAAAAAAGATAGTAAAATGATTTTAAACGCTCACATCTATGATGTTTTTCACCAAATAAAAGCTAAACGATAAAGCCACCCGAGATTTTCAAAGAAGACAAAGAGGCTTTACAATTATGATAATGTTGAATTTTGAATAGGCTAAAACCTACAAGCACCTGCTTCAAGGGATAAAGCTATTCAAAATTCAATCATTCAACATCCGTACATCCGCACTCATTACTATTTAATCACCACCTCTACAAATTCATCTAACCGCTCCCCCACTTCCTCCGGCACCGCTCCTTCCACCACCCAGCCATGCACCCCACAAAGATAGTCCATCCCCAAATAATTTGCCGTTTCAACAAAAGGCATATAAAAACCTGGTTTTAGTATTTTATCAGAACCAGAACTCACCACCGCTATCTCCATCCCCCGTAATTTCCGCCCCGTTTCTTTTTCTATTTTCAAACAATCAGAAATACGATCAAAAAAGGTTTTCATAATACTACTCATCGTATACCAATAAACCGGCGTAGCAAAAACAATCAGGTCATAGTTATTTACAATATTACGGATGAGCAGCAAAAAATCGTCGTCCTGATTTTTAAATTCATAATCAAAAGGCAGGATATGCTTGGTCTTTAAATCCACAATCGGATACCCCGTCTTACCAGCAATATAAGCAGCTAACTTTTGAGTATCCCCAACACTATTGGAACTACCTAACAGAATAATTCCTTTTTTCATTTTTTATAATTATCAATTCCGATGTACGAGAACATACATATTTTTTTACAGAGATAGAACCGTTTTCGCTATGATAATACCAAACTTTGAATACCCTAAAATCCACAAACAAATACATACAAACAACCTATTCAAAATTAAACAATTAACCCCTAAACGATTAAACAATTAAACCCCTAAACAATTACCCCTCCACAACCCTCCCAACCTTCCTCACCACCCCATACAAAACCACCAAACAAATCCCCATCAATAACAAACAAACCAACCATCCTCCTCCAAAAAACGTAGCCAAACTACCACCGACCAAACTCACACTCCCCACCGTCAGCGCATACGGCAACTGCGTACGCACGTGGTCAATATGATTACAATCACTCGCCAACGAACTCAAAATCGTCGTATCCGAAATAGGAGAACAATGATCCCCAACTACCGAAGCAGCCAACACCGTAGCAATTACATTCAGTAAAATTTCCATACTCAAATCTGGTGCAAAACCCTGTGTCTGACAAATAGCCCAAGTCGTAGGAATAGCAATAGGATAAAGAATCGCCATCGTACTCCAGCTCGATCCAGTAGAAAAAGCAATAAAAGCAGCCAGAATAAAAATCAGCGCAGGCATCAAATAAGGACTCAAACTATCTTGCAATAAATTGGTAATAAACGTAGCGGTATGCAGCTCCTCTGTCGTGATGGCCAGCGACCAGGCAAGGGTCAGGATAATGAGAGCAGGAAGCATCGTTTTGAATCCAATCGTCATATTGTGCATCGTGTCTAGTAACTTCATGATGCTTTGACTGACGGTCAAAATAATCGCAACAAGTAGTCCACCAAAAGAAGCCCAAAGTAAAGCGACGTAAGAATTAGAACTTCCAATCAGCTTACCAATTCGCATAAAGAATCCGGAATCGGTTCCGCTAAGTTGGTGCATCAATGGCCATACATCTCCCCAGGATTCAGACAACGGCGCTACACCTTTTGCCACCAGCTCACCATACACGGAGGAAATCCCAGTGTCAATCAATCCAAATATTGTTAATAATATGACTACAAAAACAGGAATCGCAGCATTATACCATTTAAGCGGTGCGCCTTTCACAGGAGATAGGTCTTCCATATCAGGTTCGTCTTCCCCTTCGGTCTTGGCACTGCTGACGGCGCCAGTGGTTCTGGCGCGATTTTCAGCTTTCCACATCGGACCATAATCACGACGAGTAAAAATCAAAATAAGGATAAAAGCCAACGTAAGGATTGGATAAAAAGAATAGCGTAAAGAACTTATAAATAAAGCATACGGCGTCATTCCCGCATCAAATCCAGGCAAGCCTGCCGTGGCATCTGCGATATAACTCAGCTCCGCCCCAATCCAGGTTGTAATAAACGCGACTGCCGAAACCGGAGCCGCCGTGCTATCTACAATATAAGCCAGCTTTTCACGAGAAATTTTAAATTTATCTGTAACAGATCGCATCGTATTTCCCACAATCAACGTGTTAGCATAATCATCAAAGAAAATCGCCACACCCAACAGCCAGGTAATAAACTGAGTACTTTGCGCATCTTTTGCATAACGAGACAAGGACAACACCACACCAGCCATTCCTCCGTTCCGAGAAATAATAGCCACCATTCCACCAATCATTAGTGAAAAAACAATAATGGCCACGTGATCCGAATTAGAGATCGCCTGCACTACATATTTTTCTACTACCTCAAAAATACTGAGTAAAAAGTAGTACAACGATTCTATCCGCATTCCGCCAGCAACAAACGCTCCCGCCCAAATTCCAATAAACAATGAAACGACCACCTCTTTAAAAATCAATGCCAACAAAATTGCCATCAATGGTGGTATAATCGACAACCACATAGGAATGCTTCGCACCCGATGGGTACCATCCGTTTTTCTCGAAATATGTACCATTTTATACTGCTGCTTACCTCCACTATCCTTATGCGTCAGCAACAACAATTCGCCCTTTTGATCCGTCTCAAAGTCCACTCCTGCCCGACCATTGACAAAGTTTAAGGTAGTAGTTTCCTCTATTCCGCTTATGTTTATATTTGCAGTTCCGTTCATTCCTGCCGCACGAAATACCAACTGGTTCTTTTCTACGTTGAGTTGATAGTCGGAGAGGGAAAGTGCGGGAGACTGGCCAAATGCACTTACGCACGCTATTGTACAAATAAATAATAGGATAATTGGGTAGCAGTTTCTCATTTTGAATATATTGTTTATGTAAACCAGAACGCTAGCACGGTAAGTTTACAGTTTAAGCGTTCCCGAAATAACAAATTAATTTTCATACCACCAACGTCTGTCTATGTTTTCTATCAGAGTTTTATTAATAACTGGAATTTTAGCCTTTTTTGCCCTTGATTTGAGCGCGCAGCAGCTTCCGCTACTACCGCTAGACTTTACGGTGAATAATCGTTTGCTAAAAAATCCACTCACCGGAGGGATCAACACGCCTCAAGTTTCATCCGTAGACCTCAATAATGATGGGATGGATGACCTCTTTGTTTTTGATCGAAGTGGAAATGTCTCTATCACGTATTTGAATGATGGATTACCCAATCAGGTGAGCTATACCCTTGCCCCACAGTATTCAGAAAATTTTCCAGATCTAATAGATTGGGTCTTGCTACGTGATTTTAATCAGGATGGAGCGATGGATATTTTTACGGCTGCTCGTACACCGGGAATCTCGGGGGTGGAGGTATTGCGGGGTTATTTTGATAATAATGAACTAAAATTTGAGACCTTTCATTTTCCTAATTTTCAATTCAACGTAATCCCTTTTCAACTCACCAACGGAAGTTTTACCAACCTTTATGTTTCTGGACAGGATTTACCAGCCATAGATGATATAGATGGTGACGGTGATCTGGATATTATCGCTTTTGGCGTAAATGGTGGCTATATGGAGTATTTTAAAAATCAGTCGGTAGAAGATGGTTTTGGGATAGATAGTCTAAGGTTTGAGCAAGAGACAAATTGTTTTGGAGGAATATTTGAAAGCGGATTGAGCACTTGTGTTTGTTTGCCTGAAACGATGGGTGATTGTTGTGATGGGCTGACGGGTGAGCAAGGTAATATCCGCCATGCAGGTTCTACGACCTTGACTTTTGACAATGATGGAGATGGAGATAAAGATGTCGTACTCGGCGATATTTCTTTTGATGCACTTACTTTTTTAGAAAATGGTGGCAATATTGATATGGCAATGATGGTGAGCCAGGATTGTAATTATCCCGCTGGTGATTTACCAGTAGATCTTCCTTCTTTTCCAGCAGCGTTTTATGTAGATGTAAATAATGATGGAAAACGGGATTTACTCGCAGCGCCTAATTCTCCTCGTCGGGTAGAAGATTATTTTAATCTTTGGTATTATCGTAATGACGGAACAGATGCAGTGCCTGATTTTAATTTTAGAAAAAAAGATTTATTAACAGAAGAAACACTCGACATGGGTAGCGGTACCAGTCCCGTGTTTGTGGATTTTGATCAGGATGGACTACTGGATATAATGGTCGGTACCAATACTTTTTACTTACCTTTTAATGAAAGAGATCCACGATTGTTTTTATATCGAAATATAGGTACAGCTACACAGCCTGAGTTTACATTATTTGATGAAAATTATTTAAACTTTGCGCAGTATGGCAGCAATGCCTGGGGTTTTGCGCCCACCTTCGGAGATTTGGATGGCGATGGCGACCTGGATATGATCGTAGGTTATCAGGACGGTTCCCTCTTTTACGGAGAGAATACTGCTGGGCCGGGGCTTCCATTTCAGTTTACCATCACACCTAATTATCTGGATATTGATGTTGGCCAAAATAGTACACCGACTTTAGTAGATTTGAATCGGGATGGAACGCTGGATTTGGTTATCGGAGAACGAAATGGAAATTTAAATTTTTTACCCAATGTAGGAAGTCCGGACAATCCTGTTTTTCAACCCGTCCATACGTCTCCTCCGAACAATCAGTTTTTAGGCGAGGTAGATGTGGCTGCATTTGGTTTTGATATTGGTATGTCTGCGCCCTTATTTGTGGATTTGGATGGATCGTATACTTTGTTTTCTGGAAGCTTTAAAGGAGAAATTTATCGGTATGATAATATTGAAAATAATTTGGATGGCGCCTTTACTTTGGTAGACGATCAGTATGGTGACAATCTTCGAGTAGGAGAAGAGTCACGTCCTGCTATCGCTGATATTGATGGAGATTTGACGCTGGATATGATCCTTGGTAATTTCCGTGGAGGCTTACAAGCCTATCAGATGACCCTGAATATTGATGGCACTACCGGCACCGATGCACTTGCAACAACGCCCGTTTTCAACCTTTTTCCCAATCCTGCAGAAACAGCAGTAAGCCTGCAGATTGAATCTTTTAGCAACCAATTATTTCACCTAGATATATATGATGCCTTGGGTCGTAAACACTACGACCGTAATTTTCGCGCCGCTCGTATCCACATTCCTACCCATACCTGGACAAACGGTATTTATTTTTGTAAAATTACTGACGGTAAAAATTCTTACATTAAGAAATTGATAATCAGATAAAAATACATTTTATTTAAAATCATACTTAACACCTTCGGCTTTTTTCACGAAAAATCGGAGGCGTTTTTATTTATGGGTACGCTTTTTGCCTTTTATGAGAACATACCACACCCCATCCGAAAACCAGTCTAGGTCAAATACTTAGAAATCCCGCCAAACAATAATTACGTTCCCCTTCTATTGCTCCTGCTTTTATTATTTCAAAAATAAACATCATGCGTACACAAACAATTAAATTATTTACCTTACTTTTATTTGGTTTACCAAATTTACTATCCGCACAGTATATTATCAATTACCCGATGCAAAGTAATTATGATGTTCAGGAAATATCCTGCATTGAGGCAGACCTCAACTGTGACAACGGATATATAGTATGGGAAGATGGACGTTCTTATGAAGGCGCTATCCTAAAAGGTAAACCAAACGGAGAAGGAAAAATGACTTGGGCTTCTGATATCCACTACGAAGGAAGTTTTAAAAATGGTAACCGTCACGGTTACGGGAAACTAGTGAATAAGAAAACCATTTATGATGGCGAATGGCGCAACGATATGATCGGTGATCAAGGAGCTGCTGTTTTTGAAAACGGAGATGAATACCTCGGTGCCTTCATGGATGGTTCTATTCACGGAAAAGGTACCATGCGCTACGACAATGGTGCGTTGTACAGCGGTGACTGGAAAGATGGTATTCCTCACGGGGAAGGAACATTGATTCGCAGCGACAAGAGTACCTATACCGGTACAAGCGACAACGGCATGCGACAAGGAAACGGCATGGTGACTTGGGCTAGTGGCGACACCCTGCAAGGCGAATGGAAGTCCAACCGTCTGACGGGAAAAGCAATTTACTTTTTTAATAATGGAGATAAGCAATCTCAAACTGGCGCGCAGGTCGCCTCAGTAACCAAGCTACTTACCTCTTTAAAAATGGTAAGAAATTTTCT
>Ga0114957_1002642_pt1 | contig 16817 bp, 16 predicted proteins | sample BantaG_FD_87175 | JGI IMG/M metagenome (GOLD analysis project Ga0114957, IMG submission 87175) | Marine algal microbial communities from Bantry Bay, Ireland - BantryBay_4 metaG | ecosystem: Host-associated > Algae > Red algae > Unclassified | place: Bantry Bay, Ireland | collected 2014-11-21 | reverse complement strand
CAATAGATAATTTCAGGTATAACCTTGAGCGTATTTTTGTGTTGCAATCTGCTTCTTGGTTAGATGTTCTCGAAGCTTTTGCCAGAAACGAAGCCAACTTGATTCCGGTTATTGGGGAAAATGGAAAAGTTCAAGGCTATTATGATATTACGGATATTGTAAGTGTCTTTAACGACACCCCTTTCTTTACCGAGCCCGGTAGTATTTTAGTGGTTGCCAAGGGTATGAAGGATTATTCTTTTAGTGAAATCGCTCAGATTGTCGAAAGTAGCAATACTCGATTTATTGGAGGGTTCATTACCGATATTACAAATGATGTAGCACAGGTTACGATTAAGGTAGGCACAGCTAATTTGAACGATATTATTCAGACCTTTAGACGGTATAATTACAATGTTCTTTTTGGAAATAACGATGATCAGTTTTTGGAAGACCTTAAGCAACGATCAGATTATCTAGATAAATATCTAAACGTATAAGGTAATGAAGGTCGCCATCTACGGTCAAACTTATAAGGATAACGCAATACCATTTGTTGGCGAGTTATTAAACGAGCTTGAAAAAGTAAACGCTCAAATAGCCGTAGAGCATGCTTTTAACAAGTTGCTCATTACAGAATTAGATATTTCAAATTTTAAAACCTTTACTATTTCCGAGGGGCTAGATGCTTCTTTCGATATGTTTGTTAGTTTTGGTGGTGACGGTACCATACTAAGGGCGACGACCTTTGTTCGCGATTTGGGCATACCTATTGTTGGTGTGAATACGGGAAGATTGGGTTTTTTATCCACCTTTAAAAAGGAAGACGTTCGTAAAGTGGTGCAAGAATTTGTAAAAGGGGAGTACCGAACTGTTGAGCGAAGTTTAGTAGCTGTTTCGGCCAATTTCCCTATTCCAGAATTCGAATCGCTCAATTTTGCGCTAAATGAAATCACTGTTAGCAGAAAAGATACCACCTCTATGATTACTGTAGAGACTTATTTGAATGATGAATATTTGACTTCATATTGGGCAGATGGTCTAATTATTTCTACCCCAACCGGATCAACGGGCTATTCATTGAGCTGTGGCGGCCCGGTTATGTCTCCCGAGGCAAAATCAATTGTACTCACCCCAATCGCACCGCATAATCTGAATGCTAGACCTTTGGTTATTTCTGATGAAACCGTAATTCGACTAAAGGTATCTGGAAGGGAAAAAAGTCATTTAGTCTCATTGGACTCCCGTATAGCTACTCTTGAAAATGACACCGAAATTACCGTTCGAAAAGCTCCATTTACCGTAAAAATGATCGAGTATACTTCCGAAAGTTTTCTTAAAACTTTGCGAAATAAACTTTTGTGGGGCGAGGATAAGCGTAATTGATACCTTTCTAGTAAGAACCAATTCGTGCTGTACTAAGTCAGGAATCGATTCTACTTCCCTAGTTGTATCCGCTGATAAACAAAGAGTCTTAAATTAACGTCGGTGCTAATGTTGACTGTGTTGGCAGTCTTGATTCTAATGCTTAAATAGCCCTATTCAATGATATTTAATACTTTTCAAAAACCAAGTGCTTCAACAATAAATAATGGTAAAAGCTGTTTATCAAGATAGAACGCTTTTTAGGGGCATGTCAATACCCTAATTGTTTACATTTGCGAACTTTTAGATATCCATGAAGAAGTATCTGTTATTAGTATTTTCTCTCTGCGCCTTTACTGGGTCGGCTCAGACCTATGAGATAGGGGCTTTTGCAGGTGGTACTAACAATATAGGTGATGTTGGGCGCACAAATTATATATTACCATCTGGTCTTGCTTATGGCGGACTATTTAAATGGAACAAAAGTAAACGCTACGCTTGGCGTGCAAGTCTGTTATACGGAAAGTTCACAGCAGATGATTCAAAATCAAGTATTGCTTCAAGAAGACAGCGTAATTATGTGGTGACCAATTCTATTTTGGAAGCTTCAGCGGGTTTAGAGTGGAATTTTGTAGATTACAACTTGCATAAACTTGGCCCTGCGTTTACGCCTTATTTATATACAGGCCTTACCTATTTTAGATACGACTATAATTATTTTGATCTAGGTCAATTGCAAAACTCTAACCAGAAAGACGGTTCATTGGCTGTTCCCATGGTTTTGGGTGCCAAAATGCGCCTGAACCAATTTTTGATTTTAGGTTTTGAAATAGGAGCGCGTTACACCTTTACAGATAACCTAGATGCCAACAACCCTGAAGATTTACCCGTTGCTCAACAATTTAATGTTACTTTTGGTAATATTAACAGCGACGATTGGTACGTTTTTTCTGGCTTCACTCTTACCTATACCTTTGGTAGAAAGCCTTGTATGGATTGTTTCGAGTAACATTTTATGAGCACCATTGCGAGTATTTCCGATCATAATCTTCCTAGACATATCGCCATTATTATGGATGGTAACGGCCGTTGGGCGAAGCAAAAAGGAAGACTGCGTGTTTTTGGGCATGAAAACGGGGTGCATACCGTACGCACAACGGTAGAGAATTGCGTAGCAATGGGCTTAGAATATCTTACGCTTTATACCTTTTCAACGGAAAACTGGAATCGGCCTAAAATAGAAATTCAAACTTTAATGAGACTTTTAGTTTCTTCTTTAAAGAAAGAGTTGTCCACTTTTCAGAAGAACAACGTGCGCTTGAATACAATAGGGGACATTTCGTTATTGCCTAAAAAAGCACACAAAGAACTTTTAGAGGTGATGGAAAAGACAGAAGGCAATACAGGAATGACTTTGACTTTAGCCTTGAGTTATGGTGCGAGGGAAGAACTAAAAAATGCTGTTAAAACCATTGCTACCAAAGTTAAAAATAGTATAATTTCTCCTGAAAATATTGATGAAACCATTATTAATAACCATCTTTACACGCATAATTTGCCAGATGTAGATTTGCTAATTCGCACCAGTGGTGAGCATCGAATCAGTAATTTTCTTCTTTGGCAGATAGCATATGCCGAACTATACTTTATAGATGTTTTTTGGCCCGATTTTAAAGAAGAACATTTAGTAGCGGCCGTAAAAAATTACCAGAACAGAGAACGAAGATTTGGAAAAACAAGCGAACAACTCAACTAGTTGCAAGAATAGGTTCTTGCTGCTAACTTTCCCGTTAACACTCTTTTTACTTTTAACTACCTTATTTTCTACCGCGCAGGGCACAGCTGCCTACCAAGACGGAAAAAAATATATTTTAGGCGGACTGGAAGTTACGGGTCTTCAAAGTTATAACGAGCAGACGGTGAAAACGTATACGGGCCTTCGTGTTGGTCAACCTATTACCATTCCAGGAGAGGAAATAAGTGCGGTAATCAAAAAATTGTGGGGCCTGGAGCTCTTCACCGATATCTCATTTTACACTACAAGTGTAGAAGGTAATCAGATTTTTCTAGAGCTTAATATAATGGAGCGCCCTACGCTGGCCAATGTTACCGTCTATGGTGTAAAAAAAGGAAAAATAGAAGGAATTTTAGATGATACCGATCTCAAGAAAGGCAAGAAAATTACCGAAAGCCTTATTGCCAACACCAAGAATTATTTAGAGAATAAATACAGGAAACAAGGTTTTCTGAATGCTAAAGTGGCTATTGCGACGGCAAAAGACACCTCGGGCACCAACACCGAGAATATGGTCATCAATATCAAAAGGGGTGACAAGGTAAAAATTCGAAACTTCATTTTTGAAGGAAGAGAAAAACTAAAAGAGAAAAAGCTGCTTCGGGCAATGAAAGAAACTAAAGAAAAAAGATTCTGGCGTTTTTGGAAAAAATCAAAATACATTAAAAACGATTATCAAGACGACTTAGGGCTTCTAGTTGATGAGTATGCTGAAAATGGCTATCGAGATGCACGAATCATTTCAGATTCGGTAATAAAAGTGAATGATAATAATATAGATATCAAATTAAAAATTGAGGAAGGCGACCGCTACTATTTTGGTGATATTAATTTTGTTGGGAATACGGTATATACCGATAGGCAATTAAACCGCCAGTTAGGTATCAAGAAAGGTGATGTGTACAACGGTGTTGAACTTCGAAAACGAATAGCAGATGATACCAAACCCGATGCAGACGATATCACTAATTTATATCAAAATTTTGGATACCTCTTTTCTCAAGTAAATCCTGTTGAGGTTTCAGCCGAAAACGACACGATTAACTTTGAGATTCGCATCATTGAAGGGAAAGAGACGTTTTTAGACCATGTTACCATAAATGGGAACGATAAAACCAATGACCATGTCATTTTTAGGGAGCTACGAACCCGACCTGGTAATCAATATAGTAAGGACGCTATCGTACGTACCATTCGTGAATTACAGCAGTTGGGCTTTTTCGATGCAGAGCAGATTCAACCGGATATTATCAACCCGAACCCTAATACGGGAACAGTAGATGTTAATTTTGATTTGGTGGAATCGGGTTCTAGCCAGATCGAGTTGCAAGGTGGTTATGGTGGTGGTGGTTTCATTGGTACGCTCGGCCTTTCTTTCAACAACTTTTCAATTCAGAATCTTTTTAAGAAAGAAGCATATAAGCCTGTTCCGATGGGCGATGGCCAAACTTTTGCCTTAAGACTTCAGGCAAGTAGAACTTTTAGGGTGTACAGCCTTAATTTTGCCGAACCTTGGTTGGGTGGAAAAAAACCGGTTCGGTTTAACCTGAGTCTTTCTAGAACCCAACAGTTTGGTATTACAAGAGATAGCCGTGGTAGGTTTCAACCTAATAAAGATCAGCAATTTTCAATTACGGGTATTACCGCTGGTATTGCTAAAAGAGTACAGTGGCCCGATGATTATTTCACCGTATCTCACTCTCTAGGATACCAATTATACGATTTCAGAAATTATAATATTGGTCTTTTTAGTTTTGGTAATGGAAAATCGAATTCGCTAGCCTATACTTTCGGGCTATCTCGTAATTCTATTACAGGGGGGCAAATTTTCCCCAGAGGAGGGTCTAACTTTGAATTTACCGCAAAACTTACTCCGCCTTATTCTTTATTTAGTGGTAAGGATTTTAGGGAGATTCGAAATGAGAGCGATCGACTGCTATCGGAATTAAGTGGAGCTACCGATCCGGCCGAACAAGCCGAGTTGAATTCCCAACGAGAAGTTTTGGAGGAAGAACGCTTTAAGTGGCTAGAGTACTATAAGGTCAAGTTCAAAGGTGATTGGTATACTACCTTAATGGGTAGTGGTGATAAATCTCTTGTGCTTAGGGCTAATGCAGAATTAGGTTTTTTAGGCAGTTATAATACCGATATCGGTAATGTGCCCTTTGAGCGATTTTTCGTAGGAGGTGACGGTCAAGGTAACTTCACTTTAGACGGTAGGGATGTTGTTCGTTTACGGGGTTATGATAACCAAGCACTGACTCCTTTAGACCCTATTACAGGTAGGGCAGAGGGAGCTATTGTTTACAATAAATACTCTCTGGAGTTACGATATCCACTAACCTTAAAACCATCGGCATCTATTTACGGCCTTGCTTTTTTAGAAGGCGGTAATGGCTTCAACAATTTTCAAGAGTTTAATCCGTTTGCTATTAAACGGTCTGCCGGAGTTGGGGTGCGTATATTTATGCCGGCGTTTGGACTTTTAGGGATAGATTTTGGGTACGGATTTGATTCTGACTACGTAAATCCCAACGGAGGTCCACACGGGTTTGAAACACACTTCATTATTGGCCAACAGTTTTAACAGCACTGATTTAAGTATCGAGTTAAAATGCTAACGTATTCATTTATAAATATTTAGTATTTTTGGCACGGTATTTTCTATGGTATTAAACAAGAAATCAAATGAAGTACAAAACAAACGTTCTTTTAGTTGTCTTAACCCTTTTTCTAACGATTTCTACCTACGCTCAACGGGCGGTAGGAGTTCGGATCGGTTATGTAGATATGGAATATATACTAGAAAATGTTGATGAATATCGTGATGCAACTGCCCAATTGGAGACTAAAGTGCAACAATGGAAGGTTAAAATCGAGCAGAAGCAGAGTGTAATCGAGCAAATGCGAAAAGATTTGATGGCCGAAAAAGTACTGCTGACCGATGAGTTGATAACCGAACGAGAAGAGGAGATTCAGATTTTAGAAAAAGAATTGATAGAGTACCAACAAAACCGTTTCGGACCGCAAGGAGATTTGGTTTTACAAAAAAGACAGCTCATACAGCCTATACAGGATCAAGTGTTCAATGAGGTACAGCAGATAGGAGCGAATAAAAGATATGATTTTATTTTTGATAAATCTGCGGATGTTGTAATGTTGTATTCTGAAAAAAGACACGATATAAGTGACTTGGTTTTAAGGGGAATAGCACGAACTAGAAAGGTAAGTGCCCCCAAGAAAAAGGCAGATAGAAAAATATTGGACGATTTTGATGATGGGGAGCCTGCTGAAAAAGAACCTTCGGCGGCCATATTAGATAGAAAAGAAAAAGCCAAAAAGGCAAAAGAGACTAAAGCTAAAACAGCAGATGAGAAGAGAGCTGCACAACTGAAGTTGAGAGAAGAGCGCAAAAAAGCGTACGAGGCTAGACGAAAAAAACTTCTTGAGGAGCGAGACGCAAAGAAAAAAGCAAAGGAAGAAGAACGAAATAAAGAGGATTCCGATACAGACTCGGAGGAAGAAACAAAAGATTAAAACAGTTTTTATAACTCAAAATTTAACACTCAAATATTTTAAACTTAAATCATGAAACATTTTAAAACAATTGCAGTAGCCTTGATGATGTTCGTAGCAGCTACGAGTTTTGTTAACGCACAAAGTAAAGTAGCACATATTGATGTAACCCAACTATTATCGGCAATGCCGGCAATGAAAACTGCTGAAGCAGAATTAAAGAAACTTTCTGAGACCTACAATGCGGATATTGAAGCTTCGATGACCGAGTTTCAAAACAAGGCAACTCAATATCAAAATGAAGCTCCTTCTAAATCTAAAGAAGAGAACGAAAAAAGAGCAATTGAGTTACAAGGTTTCCAAAAAAATATTGGTGAGGCACAACAAAGAGCGCAACAAGATTTACAGAAGAAACAAGGTGAGCTTTTTGAGCCTATCTCCAAAAGCGCCAAGGCTGCGATTGAGAAAGTAGCCGCAGCACAAGGTTTCGACTATGTTATAGATGCACAAGCAGGTGGCGGACTTATAGTTGCTTCTGGTAAAGACCTTTTAGTAGATGTAAAGAAAGAGCTGAACATCGCTAACTAAGCAATTTCAAAAGTTATTTGGAAAACCCTTTGCGAAAGCAAAGGGTTTTTTGATATTATTAAATCAGTTTTTTGCGAATATTCTTCCAGCGAAACTTTCGAATAAACTTCCCTTCCTCAGCCGTTACTATAAAAGGCACCTTGCTACGACGAGCATTCAAATAACCTTCCATATTATCGAAAAAGGCAGCAGATTTACGCTGTTTCATGGCCATTTTTAAAGACGCAATAAGGGTAATCCAATACCCATAACGCATGGTATACATGGCTTTTCCCTGTAGTAATCGAGCTTTTTGGTTATAGGAATCGCCAGTAGGGCGCAAATGCTTCACTTTTAATTTTGGCTCGGTATGAATTTCATACGCGTTATAGCGTGCTAAGAGCTCGTCTACCGTATCCCAACCCATTGCTGGTTGAAGTCCGCCGATTGCTTCAAAACAGTTTTTTGAGTAAGCTTTAAAGGCTCCTCTTACATGATCTAGATTCATGGGATGGTTTAGTTCCCAGTCGTCATTATTATTTTGTTCGTACGCGAACCCACCAGCTATACCCACTTTGGGATTTCCTTTGAAAGCATAAGCGATGAGTTCAAAATAATTATTCGGTAGAATACAGTCGGCATCGAGCTTAACCAAGAAATCATAGTTTTTGTCTAAAATTTCCAGGCCATGATTAAAAGCCTTCACAACCTTGCTGCCGGGCATATGTTCACGAGAAGAGCTACGATTCAGCTTTTGAAAAATAGGACTAAGCTCCAAAAATTCATCGATTTGCTTTTCGGTACCGTCAGTAGAATTATCATTTACAATAACAACCTTTTCGGGCAATAGGCTTTGTCGTAGTATCGAATTTAAAGTGTCTGCAACGTAGGCTTCTTCGTTATGGGCCGGTATGATAATATAGTAGCGCATAATACTGCAACGAGGTTTAATTTCTTTCAGCGTAGATGATGTAGTATCTGGGTGTAAAACTACGAAGTAATGGCCGTAATCCGATTTTTTTTACGGGGTTGGTCCATTTGGCACTATCTATTATTTTCCATCCAGACTTTTCCAATAACCAATCAAATTGCCAATCCTCGAATTCATGATAATGTCTGTCCCATTTGTCTGTTTTACTCTGGTAAGCAGGGGAAAACCATAGACGCATAGGTATGCTTGCAACGAGTTTATCGGCTTTGATTTCTCTAAGTACGTTAAAAGGGGCAATCAGATGTTCGAATATTTCAAAGGCAGTAACAACAGTTGCTTTAGATGTGTTAACCGAAGAAAAATCAATATCAAGATCTTCACCACCTGTATTTTCTATCTGGTAGCCTTGTTCTACCATAATCTTAGAAAACGGATTGGGAACACCTAAATCTAGAATAGATTCGTTGGTGGTGATATGTTTTTGAAGAAATGAGAGCGTATGTTGAAAACGTTTACTGGGAAAGCTCTTTTCGTACATTCTTTTGGGTTTCTAGTTTTTATTGTTTCTGGTTTCAAGTTTTTCATTTTCGACCTGAAACCGAAAACCAGAAACACTTTAAACTCGATAAACGATAGCATTTACATTCATACCAGCGCCAACACTTGCAAAGATAACAACATCGCCCTTTTGAACTTCATGGTTTGCTAATTTACCATTACGTACCATATCAAAAAGAGTGGGTATGGTCGCTACCGAGCTATTGCCCATTTTGCGAATGTTCATTGGCATTATACCTTGCGGCATATCTAAATCGTACAAACCATAAAAACGTTTAACTATGGCCTCGTCCATCTTTTCGTTTGCTTGGTGAATAAAAATTTTCTTCACCTCTGAGATGTCTACACCGCTCTCCTCCAAACAATTTTTCATAGCACTAGGTACATAGGTAACTGCAAACTCATAGATTTTTCGACCATACATTTTAATGTACTTTGTATCTTTTTTAGAGTTGTTCTTATACGATTTTCCATAAAAAAGAAAGTACGCTTCGTCATATGCATACGTGCCGCTAGCATGAGAAAGTAGTTGTCCGTCCTTGGCATTTGCTTCAACTATTGTTGCACCTGCACCATCTGAATAAATCATTGAATCTCTGTCAAAAGGGTCGACTATTCGAGATAAGGTCTCCGCACCGATAACCAGACATTTTTTGGCAATCCCACTTTTGATAAATGCATTGGCTTGAATTACACTTTCAATCCACCCTGGGCAGCCAAAAAGTAAATCATAGGCCACACATTTAGGATTTTTAATGCGAAGTAGGTGCTTGACCCTACTTGCTAGACTTGGCAGGGTATCGCCTTGAGACTGACCATGGGTAACGTCACCAAAATTGTGTGCGAAAATTATATAATCTAGTTCTTCTTTGTCGATTCCTGCATCGGCAATTGCCTTTTCAGCCGCAAGAAACGCAATATCCGAAGTATTGAGATTAGTCTCGGCATAGCGCCGTTCCGCAATACCGGTTATCGCTTTGAACTTTTCGATAATTACAGGATTGGGGTACTTGAAAGGACTACCATCGGAGTTTAAGAATTCATGTTGTTCAAAATTTTGATTTTCCACAACAAGGGAGGGGAGATAAGATCCTGTTCCGGTAATTGAACTATAAATCATACTAGTTTGGCTTTTGTAGGTTAAACATAACTTATTTTATTCAGATTAGTATGCGTGCATAATAGTGAATACGATGTTCATAGCCCCAAGCCGTAAATTCAAGAGTAAAAGAAAGGCCTTTTTAATATTCTAAAAAGGCCTTTTTGTTAATGTTTATTGGGTCTCTGCTATGCTTCAGCGTATGCTTCGATAGGGGCGCACGTACAGATTAAATTACGATCGCCATACGCATCGTCAACCCTGCGAACAGAAGGCCAAAACTTATTGTCCGAGACATATGGTAACGGAAAAGCAGCTTTTTCCCTGCTATATGGATAATGCCATTGGTCACCTGTTGCCATTGCCAAGGTATGGGGTGAGTTCTTTAAAACGTTGTTAGGCTCCTCAAGATTTGCCGCATCGATTTCATGTCTTATAGAAATCATTGCATCACAAAAGCGGTCTAATTCAGCAAGATTTTCGCTTTCGGTAGGTTCGATCATTACAGTACCTGCAACTGGGAAAGATACCGTTGGCGCGTGAAAACCATAATCCATCAACCGTTTGGCGATATCGGTAACTTCGATTCCGTTTTGTTTGAATGGTCTGCAATCTAGTATCATTTCATGGGCAGCACGACCTTTTTCACCAGTGTATAGCACTTCATATTTTCCACTCAACCGATGTTTGATGTAGTTGGCATTCAGAATAGCGATTTCGGTAGAATGCCTTAGACCATGTTCTCCAAGCATTTTAATATAGCCGTAAGAAATGAGACAAGCCAAAGAACTTCCCCAAGGTGCTGCTGAAATAGCAGTAATCGCTTGTTCACCACCGGTTTTAATAATAGGGTTTCCAGGGAGGAAAGGCACTAACTGGGAAGCGACACAAATAGGACCTACTCCTGGCCCGCCACCGCCATGAGGAATAGCGAAGGTCTTGTGCAGGTTTAAGTGGCATACATCCGCTCCGATCAAACCAGGGTTGGTAAGACCAACTTGAGCGTTCATATTTGCACCGTCCATATACACTTGGCCACCATGGTCGTGTATTAACTTTGTAATATGCTTTATCGAAGATTCGAAAACCCCGTGTGTTGAAGGGTAGGTAACCATTAGTGCGGCAAGGTTCGCAGAATGTCTGATTACTTTTTCTTCTAAATCGGTTACATCTATATTGCCCCTTTCATCGGTTTTTGTGACCACTACTTTCATGCCGGCCATAACCGCGGAAGCTGGATTCGTGCCATGCGCCGAAGCCGGAATGATACAAATATCACGATGTCCTTCGTTTCTAGATTCATGATAGGCACGAATTGTCATAAGACCTGCATATTCGCCTTGTGCTCCAGAATTGGGTTGTAAAGAAGTGTCTGCGAAGCCTGTAATTTCTGAAAGATCTTTTGCTAGTTCTTTTAAAACAATTTGATAGCCTTCCGCTTGGTCGATCGGTACAAAAGGATGGATATTGCCCCATTGTGCCCAACTTAAGGGCAACATCTCTGAAGCGGCATTTAATTTCATGGTACAACTACCCAATGAAATCATAGAATGGTTCAGGGCCAAATCTTTCCGTTCTAATTTTTTGATGTAGCGCATCAATTCTGTTTCTGAGTGGTACGAATTGAAAACTTCATTTTGCATGAACAAAGTATTTCTTTCGATATTTTTCGGAACAGCACTTATCTTATCCCCTTGAATATTGAAATCGGCGTCTATTACCTTTGTTTCCAACACACGGAATACATCTACCATAGCGGCAATATCTTTGAACGAAGTCGCCTCGTTTACCGATATCGAAATTGTTCGCTCATCTATGTAGTTAAAGTTGATGCCTGATTTTTCAGCTACAGAACGAATTTTTTTAGTATCGGCAACAGCAACGGTTACCGTATCAAAATAAGCTGAATTAAGTTGTCTTAAGCCAATATTTTCTAAGGCTGCACTCAATGCTTTGGCCTTCTCATGAACTGTTTGAGCAATATATTTTAAGCCTTCAGGGCCATGATATACGGCATACATACCTGCCATAACAGCAAGTAACACCTGGGCGGTACAAATATTCGAGGTTGCTTTGTCGCGCTTAATATGCTGCTCTCTCGTCTGCAAAGCCATGCGTAAAGCAGGATTGCCATCGGTATCTTTTGTGACACCAATGATACGACCTGGAATGCTTCTTTTGTATTCTTCTTTAGTGGCGAAAAAAGCTGCGTGCGGCCCACCATAGCCTAAAGGAATACCGAAACGCTGCGTAGTACCTACTACTACATCAACACCAAATTCCCCAGGTGCTTTTAAAAGTACCAAGCTTAAGATATCAGCGGCAACGGCAACTTTGATGTTTTTCTCTTTTGCTTTTGAAGTGAACTCCTCATAATCATATACTTGTCCATGTTTTCCTGGGTATTGTAAAATCGCACCATAAAAATCACTTTCAAACTCAAATTCTTCATGATTTCCAATAATGAGTTCTATGCCTAAAGGTGTTGCTCTTGTTTGCAAAAGAGACAACGTTTGAGGTAAAATCTCTTCAGACACGAAAAATTTGAGTACTCCATCTTTTTTTTGATCGCGACTACGCACATCATACAACATGGTCATGGCTTCAGCGGCTGCGGTGCTTTCGTCTAAAAGGGAGGCATTTGCCAGTTCCATACCGGTTAGGTCGGTTACTACTGTTTGAAAATTCAATAGCGCTTCCAGACGGCCTTGTGCTATTTCTGCTTGGTAGGGCGTATATGCCGTGTACCACCCCGGATTTTCCAGAATATTTCGTTTTATAACAGAAGGGGTAATACTTTCATTGTACCCTAAGCCGATATATGTCTTGAAGACCTTGTTCTTTTCTGAAAGTTCCTGAATATGCGATAGAAACTCATGCTCGCTCATCGGATTATCTAGTTGCAGGGGTTGCTGCATTCGAATTTCACTGGGAATAGTTTCCTGGATCAATTGCTCAAGACTATCCACTTCGATACTCTTTAACATGTTTTGAAGATTATTTTCCCTAATGCCGATATGGCGTAATGCGAACAGGTCGGTTTTCATAGCATTGCGTGTAAATAGAATCTAAAAAGGATTCAAAATTAGTTTGGCAAAATTAAGTATTATTTGCCTGAAAATAGTTGTATAATCGACGAACTGCGCTAAAGTTTTTAACCAAAATAAAGGGTTATAAACACTTTGGCTATTTTTGTTCAATGAAGTGGTTTCGAAGTATTTTCGATTTTTACCTCGATGCCAGCGTGCATGTGGCTTTGGCGATTTTATCATTACTGATGATTACATGTATGACCTTAAACATTCCGGTTGATTTTCATCTGGCGTTATTTCTGTTTTTCGGATCGATACCCAGCTATAATTTTGTAAAATATGGTGTTGAGGCTGAGAAATATCTCAAATTAAACAATAGCTATCATAAAGGAATACAGCTATTCAGTTTCGTGTCATTACTTTTCGCTGGTTACCATGCACATCTTATTGGCCGTGAAACGTTGTTAAGAGTTGTGATATTGGTATTGTTAACCGGACTTTATGCACTGCCTTTACTTCCCAAATCAAGAAATTTAAGAAGCTTAAGTGGACTCAAAGTTTTTATCGTTGCCGCTGTTTGGGCCGGTGCTACCGTTTGGTTGCCAGTAGTGGAAAATGGAAGTGTTTTTTCTTGGGATATTGGTATTGAATCAGCACAACGGTTGTTGTTGGTGCTCGTGCTTCTAATGCCTTTTGAAATTAGGGATGTTAAATACGATGCTCCCGAACTGAGAACACTACCTCAAAGATTTGGAGTGAAAAACGCTAAATTTTTTGGTATGCTTTTAGTTATTTTATTTTTTCTAATAACATTTTTAAAAGACGATATTTTCGTGTTGGAAATTGTTGAAAAAGGTATTTTAGGGGTTCTACTGGCGCTTACTTTATGGGTAACCAAAGAAAAGCAATTTAAATATTTTGCTTCATTTTGGGTAGAGGGAATACCTATTTTGTGGCTGGGAATAGTATTTAGTTTTAAAAGCCTGTACTAAGATTCGCTATGTAGTTGCTTTTTCATTTCTTCTTTCTGTTGTTCTGATAGGGATTGTAGATTCGCCTTGTCACAAATCGAAGTAAACTCGGTATTTTGTTTGGTAAACTTTGAACAAGTTTTGCAGATGAACAAATGAAATCGCAATTTCATTTTCTCCATAAAAGAAGCTTCTCTGTATTGTGCTTTATTACAAATTAACGCTGCTTTTTCGCAAGAAATCATGTGCTAAACCAATTTTGATTAAGGCAACCCATTAAGGCTGTACGTGCCCGATGTATCATTACCCACAAATTCGACGGATTAATATCAAGTTCCTTACAAATATCCTCGGTGCTGATACCTTGTATGGTTTTCATGGTAAAGACCTTTCCTTGTTTTCTAGGTAATTTGCCTATACAATCTTGAATTGCCAAGCCCAATTCTTCGTTTTCAACGGCGTCGTTTTCAAGTAGACTGCTAGGGTCTGCAACCCGTTCTTCGAGCCAATCTCCCTCCGCGTCAGAGCTTGTGCTATAGCTCATGCGTACCTCGGCTTTTCCTTTTTTAGAATTACTTTTACGATAATGATCTATTACCTTTCTTTTCAAAATGGCAATCAACCATGTTCGTTCAGCAGCTTCCCCTTTAAAATTCTTAGCTGATTTTAAACCTGCAAAAAATGTTTCTTGTACAAGGTCTTTTGCAACTTCGCCATCGCTTACCCTGCCTATGGCGTAATTGAAAAGGTAATCTGCGTAAGCATCTACCCAAGAATCAGGATTTAGTGTGTGCGCTGCCATAGTTTTTGTCTCCGTTTCAAAAGTAGTTGAATTCGATGTAATTACCTTCAAATTCTTAATCTGTTGTGAGAATCCTATCTCGCGGTACTCCGGTATAGATGCTGCCATAATCTCTATATTTGTTAAAATTTTTTTGGGATGAAATACTATTGCACACTGTTTATTTTGTTTTTTGTACTATCTGCATGTTCACAAAGTAAGTCAAAAGGTATCACAGAAGTCTCACAGAATAAGTTTAATACGGGAGTAATAGTTGATGTGCGTACACCTGAGGAATACGCCAATGGTCATTTAGAAAATGCAGTGAACGTTAACTGGTACGATACCGATTTTACGGAGCAATTTGTGGCCATTCCAAAAGACAAGACGATTTATGTGTATTGTAAGAAGGGTGGAAGAAGTGCCAAAGCCCAAGAAAAATTGAGTTCTTTGGGTTATGACGTTATTAATCTTGAGGGAGGATATGATGCCTATAGTACTGAAAAAATGAAATGATTCTTCATTTGGTACAGGTAATTAGGTAATATCCAAAGCTTCTTATATTCAATCCAGATAGTAAGGCGTAGAAAGACCCTTTTAAATTGTGAAGACTTTCCTTTTTTAACCCTTTTGATGACCATAGTTTTTTAAAAATAAAGCCAAGTATTGCAAAAGGTACATGAAATACTGATGGTGCAACCCGAAAAGAAACATCCTCACCGGTGACTTTCGAAAAGCCCTTATTTTTTAATTGTTCTGTTACGGTTTTGATATCTCCCAATTTTTCCAAACTCCAGTGGTTGCATAATTTTCGGTACGATAAAGCTCCGCCGTAACCCAATGTTTCTGGTTTTTTCTTTAGAAATGCGTCGGCAATAACAAGTTTACCTCCTGTTCTGAGAATTCTATAAGCTTCTTTAAAAGATTTCGGACTATGCCCAGAGTGACAATAATTTTCGATAGCGACGGCACCATTAAAAGCACTTGAGGCTAATGAGGTATTGTTAAAGTTTTTCCTTAGAATAGTACCGTTTAATTTAGAAAGTAGTTTGTTTCCTTCCCTAAGCTGAAAACCAGACAGGGAAACCCCTAAAGCGGCAAGGTTTGGATTAGTATTCAAAGCATAACGCATAGTGGCGCCCATACCGCAGCCAAGGTCGGCAAGTAAGCTTTAATTAGGGTTTAATTTCAAACGTTTCAGTACTTGACGGTTCATCTCGTTCAACGTAGAATTTCTATTAAAAAGATTTGGATTTAAAAAGAGAGTAATAACCAAAATGCATGTTGAAATCCTTACTCCAAAATTCGTAATCCTCTGTTGCTTCGTTATAAAAGTCAACGATATCAAGCGAATTTTGAGAATGCGCTATTTTGTCACTGTTCTCTTGATATATGGTGGCGGTTTTGATGTGTAACTATTTATAGATTGAAATATGACATTAAATTCACTACGAATAACCAAGCAAAAACTACTGCAAAGAGTATAAATAGGATATTCATAAAATAGCCTCCGATTCTAAAAATGGCCTTTTTAGGAATTTCATACATAGGGTAGTATGCAATTTGCGTAGCCACTTTTCCTATCCAGTAAGCAGCAATTAAACCAGTTAAAGCAAGTGCTAGTCGGGTACCGTTTTGTAAATCTGTATACAATAAAATGGCGATCAACCCAAAAGAGAAGTTCAAGCCTTGAATATAGCGACCGTAGGTTTTAGCAATCTCTTGATTCAGAGGTTTAAGCTGTTTCACATCATTGTACCAATCAAATACTTTATGTCTTATATACGGGTAAATGAGTGCTGTAAATATCTGACCGATGCCACCAAGAATAATTAGCCAATTTGGAACATTATTTTTCATGATTTATTTTTTGTAAAGTGATAAACTACCGTTGTTTAGTTGAGCGGTAATAGAAAGGAGAAATACTCCTACTGCCATTGGAATAACTACAAAGTATATTATCGCAATAACCGTGTTGATAATACTAGGGTCTGTTATAGTGATAAGTAAGAACGAGGCCAAATAGGTAAACGCCAAAACCCAACAGACTTTTAGTTTTCTATCCATAATGTTTGATTTAGTAGTTTTGGCAGTGATATAAATTGCAATGATAATCTGTATTATTCCCAACAGTATTTGCGCCAACAATCCTAAATAAATGGTTAAGTATAACACAATTGTTACTATGTAACTCCATTTAATAAGGATATGAATTTATTTCAT
>Ga0114957_1002641_pt1 | contig 16824 bp, 15 predicted proteins | sample BantaG_FD_87175 | JGI IMG/M metagenome (GOLD analysis project Ga0114957, IMG submission 87175) | Marine algal microbial communities from Bantry Bay, Ireland - BantryBay_4 metaG | ecosystem: Host-associated > Algae > Red algae > Unclassified | place: Bantry Bay, Ireland | collected 2014-11-21 | reverse complement strand
GCCACCACTCGCCCACCCTCCCCCCCGCCCCACTCCACTCTTCACAATGAATGGCAGAGCCCCCGGGTCAGACAAGACTCTGCCGGAGCAGCAACATTATACAGCCATGCTGCGCCGAGGCAGAGGCTCACCAGCGTCCCCGATGCTGTCACTGTACCTTCTCAATTTTCCGTGAGGCGCTTGACGGGAGCTGGTGTCACCCGTCTATTGCGCACACGGTTGGGATCCCTGCTGGGAGCTGACTCTGAAAGTGGCGAGAGTCCCCATGCAACCAAACTTCATTTCGCCTGCAGGCGGCATTGAAGCAAAGACCCGCCGCCGCTCACTTCTGGGTGTTCCGGGCCACAGTGTGCTCTCCTGTGCCCAGCTGGCAGCTGCTTTTCCAGATAAAGTGCTTGCGTTTTTCTGTCCGACTTGTTCTGGATGTTTTCTCAACCGTAAAGAGCAAGCGCGCGTTTGGCGCGACGCCGCACTGCTAACCCAGGACGGCGCCAATTTGGCTACCGCCGTTGGAGCAGCAGCACGTCTTCCGTTTCTACGGGACAAGGTGGGGTCTTACATCGACCCCCACGGGGGCTCGCACCGCCTGTGCGAGCCGTGCTATGCGCGGCAGCGGAGAAACCGATCGATGCTGCCATCCATGAAGGCTGACAACAGTGGCTCTGTCAGCGGAGCCGATGCGCCGCCTGCGTTCAGTTTCCAGGTGGGCTTGACAGCCGCCACCCCTGCTGATTCCTGTCAGCCTCACCCTTCACAGCCCGTCAGGCTTCAGGGTGGGGGCGGTGCCGGGGTGCCTGGCCATTCAAGTGGCGTGTAGCTGGCTCCCGCGGGGGCAGCGACACGGGCCATGCCAGCCGCCAAGACATGTGATGCGCCCTCCCCCCCCCACCGTCACGGCCACTCGCTGCCGGCACAGCCGACTAATGACTGGTCTGGCTCTTTCGGCGCCGCCCATGCGCCGCTTGTGCCTCGTTCTGGGGAGAGCGTAGTGCAGAGCGCATCTTTACCTGCTGTTCAATCCCTCTGGCCACCTTCTCACCGCTGCGACCGGCCACCGACCGCCCAGACTCGCGACGAAGCGAAGTTGGGCGGTTCGGTTTGTGCCTCGCCGGTTGACGGTCCCTACGCCTCGGCATCTAGCTCGGCTGTGCCGTCGCCATCCGGCGCGGCATCTATAACACCCGAATCCCCCCGCCTCTCTGCGGCTGATTTGGTGTAGGAGGTTGTGACAAGGCTGGGGGAGGCACGAACGCCGGCGGAGGTTGAGTCTCTGGCCTCTCAACGGGTTGTTCAGCTATCCTTAGCAGGCCGTGCCCACTCAGCGTGTCGGTGTCACACCCCAATGGGCGTATCAGCGTTTACACTCGCCGCCCCACTGTGCTCAAGCAGAAAGTGGGCAGAAGACAAACCAATAACCTCTTGGGGGCGGGTGTGCGTTCCCAGAGTGGCGCCGCAGGGGAACGGGGCACCAAAAGACTCCCACCACGCCCGACCTCCGCTGAGCAAGTCGGGCTGCTGGCTTCCATTGGACTCAGCGACATCAAGTTCATCCCGATACGGTTGTTATTTGGTGGGGTGCCTAGCCCAATGGCTATTCGGCCTGTCTTTCGGGCGGCGCGAGCCGCCTTGACGGCACTGCCCGCTAATGAGGTTTCCTTACTGGACACTGGCACCCATCTGGCCCACCTCTCGCAGGCAGTGGAAGGCCGGCTAGCTCAGCTGTGATCCGCCGGCTTGTTCATTGAACGGCCGTCGTTTGATCCGCAGGGCGTGCCCGTCCCCCAGACTCGTGATTATGAGGCTCCCTTAGATGGGACACCTACGTACCACGATTCCTGCCCTCCCGCCGACATGCGAGATGTTCATATCTCTGTTGGCCTGGACCGAGGAGGTGACCCAACTTCTGTGAAGGTTTTCATGGGGTTTTTGAACCAAGATAGTCCGAACAGACTAGAGAATACCCTTCTCATGGCAGTGTGCAGTGAGTCTAAGGACAAGTACCCTAAGGTGGCTGCTTTAAAAGCCCCACATGAGGCGCAGTTACGTCGACTGGCTCTCGCTGGGGAGGTCGTTGGGCCCCATCGGCGGGCAGTGCGCGTGTTTGTGAACAGTGACTACCCCACTGTTGGTAACACGACAGGCCACAAGGGGCATAGTTTATCGCTACCATGCCCCTTTTTCTTGGGCACTAAGTGCTCCAGTGACCGCCGATGCGTGCTGGTGGCTACTTTTTGGACCATCCAAGACTTGACTGCAGCGCACCCACCGAGGACGGCCGGCCATTTCAGGGAAATGCGTACTGCGTACCAATCGTCTGGGAAGACTCTGGGAGGACTTGGGCTGGACACCCATTTGTCCATCGAGCGGACGCCGGTTATCATTGTGCCACCATCCCAAATCGTGCCCCTTCCACTGCACTTGCTGATTGGGTTGACGCTGCGGATGCTACGACTAGCCATTGAGGCTGTCACGCAAGCGCGAGGCGTGGCAGCAAGACTGCAGTTTTCGCACACACTTACGGCTGTGTTGAGCGTGAAGATTGGCGTGGAGGCAGTGCCATATCATGGAGGCAACTTAGTTGCTCGGCACTGCCACGCCATTGCGTCAAGGAGCGACGCAGTCGTGCGAGCTCTGCGATCTCTCCTGCCAACTACGTGGCTCGCCTCTTACGAGCGGGTGTGGACGCTATTCCGGGGGCTCATGTCCACGCTCAATGGAACAGCGATTATCCCCCTGGCTGAGAAGAGGCAGTTCAAGATTGACGCCCGGGCGTTTGCAAGACTCCTCCAAGTAACATTTCCTTGGGTGAGCATTTCGCCCAAGCTTCACGTGCTCTGTTTTCATACGTGGGAATTCATGGGGCTGTGGGGCAGCACTGGTCTGTATGGAGAACAGGACATCGAGTCCTGGCATGGGTTTTACAACCAGAACACGGCGCGGTTCACGGCGAAGACGCCTCTACTTTCCTGTCGCAAGCTGGTGCAGACCATGGCTTTGATCGGTTCAGACTCGGATGCTCCAACGCGGGCGAAGGCGACGACTCGCAAGCGGCGCCATGGGCCCCGCAAAGCCATTGGGCCAGGGGACCGGCGGCTGCGACGCAATAAGCCCTGCTGGCGAGAGTGTCTGGAGACTTTGGAGAATACGGCCGCGGACCGGGCCAAGTGGGCGATCGACCAGTTTGATGAGGCCAACCAGGTGATTGTAGCGTTTTCTAAGAAATCGTGATTTTTCGCCCATGGCGGGCTGTTTGCATTTTTGCTGTTCAGGAACTGTGAGCATCGGGCACTTTCACGCACTTGGATAGATGGAGCAGAGCTTGTCCCTGAGATCAAGACAACGTGGAAATTGATTCCATCCTGTGAAAGTGCTGCGAGCTCGTATCGCATGTTCATTGGTCCTGACGATCTTTCGGCGTAGAAGAAGTGCATCTTCGCAAAAGAAAGTGCTCTGCATCTGACGGCAGCCGACAGAGATGACATCAGCCAATGGTATGCCGTAATTGTGTGGGAGACCCAATGAGGATGTCCAAAATCCAAAAGAGCCGCTCAGGGGGGTTTTAACTAGGCGTGTGGGGGCGGGGGCGGGGGGGGAAGTGGAACAGGGGTGGAGACAGCGGCGTCGACGGTGGTCGCGACGACGGTGGGCAGCCCACGAAGCAGCGACAGGGGAAAGCAGCGGTGAGCTAGGCCCAGTCTTGACGACAAGCTCTCATCGTGCACGCACGCGTGTGAACCAATGAGAGTGCTGCAATCCAATCATGCCCGCTTCACTTCTACAAATCTCCCTCGAACGGCGGTTCCGCACACGCAGGACTTACTACTCAAGACGGGCCCCTTTTGGGGAGATTGGGGTCGTGACGAGAGAGTATGCGAGATTTCTTTGAATATCTCGCGCACTACTACACATGCTGAGGCCACCAGGTGATCCTAGTTTGGTTTTTGAACCCGGGTCGACTCTCAGAAATAAAAGCCCCCACATGACCGATCGCGGTACGTGACACCACAACACGGGAGCAGAGATGGACAATCGCTCATAGAGCGCTTCTGGCCACGGCTCTCTGCTTTTTGACAGCAATCGAGATCGCGTGGCTGGCGTCCATCAATCCCTTCGGCACCCGATTTGCAAATGTTTCTCATTCGCCGTCACGACCACCCCCGGCCCACCACAACTAAAACCAGGGCTGAGACGTCATATTTGGGTCCATCACGTTCACATGCGCTCACGGTCAAGACATGGCCTTCCCGACAGCGATCGCCAAAACACGATCGCGTGACGGAATCATAATCATGAAATCCTGGACAATGGATCTCGTTCACTTTTGAGCAACCAGCTCTCCAAGTGAATGGCACTTAAGTGCGAATTCACTGTATGGGGGGCCCTCGTGCCGTCCACACACAAGACTCCGGATGCTGAGGAGAAGTCCTGTCCAATCGTGAGTTCCGAAATAGTTAGTTTCTGGCTGTCGTCGCATCCCATGGAGCGCTCACTGCCAATTGTTAACCCAACTAAGTTGACGACTGGCCACCAGATGCCCGTTCATTTCAGCCCGATGATCCAACTTGAAAAGTCTTCCAGAATGTTTCACAACGTTTGAAGGTCCTATCAGGCTTCGACCCTTGGCCAGATGACTGTATGGCATGGCTGGCCAAAATAAATGAGACTGTCAGCTCTTTCTGAGTATGACTTGTGACTTTATCCATTCTTTCTGTTTATTATGACATTGATCCCATTTTTTTTACTCAGGTGGCAACCAACGATATGTACTGATGTTCATATTTCCTTGTGGCTGTCGGCATCACCTGTGCCAGGCCGCCACTGCCCTTCGAATGATGACATCCAGGAGGGAGAGCGCGAGACTTTGCCGTCGACCGCCGTCTTTTCTATCACGCCCATCATCGGACTATCGGTTAGTGAAATCCTTGGCATGAAAGCAAACTGAGCAATAATGTTCCATGCTAAGCCCCAGAGAGGCTACCTGATAGATGTTATACAAACAACGTACTTGATATCGCTGCGGCATTCACGTGTCAACGTCGTCGGGGGGGGGGAGCTGCTGTTGATTGCGATGCTGGCGGCCGTGACGGTGCTGCCACCAGCGCGCGCCGAAGAGGCGGCGCTGCATTTGGTGGCGGCAGTGCGTGTGGCTGTGGCCGCGCCGCCGTCAGCAGGTGCGGGCATGTCTGCGATGGTCGGGTGGGGAGAACCGCTCTTGGCGGCGCTGTGGGCGGACATGGCAGTGCAGCCGTTGCCACCCAGCGACGAGCTGTCCCTTTCCTTCTGTGATAGTTCCCCCGTCTTGTCTTGTTGCTATCTATGACATCCTGTCTGGTTTTCTATCTTGATGCAAGTTTTATCTTTCGCTCCTTTTCTTGCTTTTCTCTTGTCCTTTGCACGGCCGCGCGTCGCCGACATTGCCCGCTCTCAGTCACAGGCAGCAGTTCCTTTCGTTACGTCGCCGCCCCATGGTCAATTTATTGAACCCCAACCATTTGGTGGCAAGGTGGTGTAGCCAGGGTTGCAAACGGCTCGTTCCCCTCACCTACAGTACCCCCCGCATGGACAAATAAAAAAAAGCATGTCACCGAGCGAATTCGATCAAGCTATCGATTACTTTTTTCATTAGTAGCTCAAATGAACTCTGTGTTAACGTTCCTATCGACAAAAGACCCCTTTCCTATCCCCGACAGGCACTCAGGCCAGGGATGTGGGTCGATAACTATCACGAGATAATGATAGTCCTAATTATAACAGAATTATCGAAATCATGCCAGTACGCGCTGAAAATGATCGTCTGTGGGCCGCGTGTTCACATCTAATTTGAAGATGTACATGTCATGTAGCACGTGGAACGAGCGGATCCTGGACTCGCTGACACCGCCTCATTCGATCTTTGCCGGCGGAGCTCGCCTTCTCATTGCCCCTGCTGCACGACCGGCAAGTGCGGACCCGACCGCCGCCGTGCAGGTGGGAGGAGTACTGCTATTAGCCATGCTACACTCCTGCCCGGCCGCACGCCGCGTGGCGTCGGCGGTCGTCGCCATCGACGTCCTTCCCACATGTGTGCCATCTCTTCGCAAGCTGGTCGTCATGTCTCCTCCCCCCGGCATTCCTGAGGGCAACGACTCACACACCCCAACCCTGATGAGAGTGGCCGTGTTGCGATCGCGGTCGACCCACAACCACCCTTCCCTCCGACCCCGCCCCCGTCCGCTGCAAACGAGGCGGCGGCCGCCGCATGAGCTGTCCTTCACGACGCTCCAATGACGGCGAGCACGTACCGCGCGGTAGAGGCGGCGCCCGACCACCACAGGCATCGTGTGGAGGAGCGCGAGAGACGTAGCGAAGGAAAACTAACTGGCTGTCAGACGAGACATGAATCAGGTCGTCCATCAAGTCATTACAGACACAGTCGGGCTGATGGTTTCTGTAACCATAAACGATAAGTACTGATAAATACTGAGAACAGAAACCATCAATGATGATTTCGTCGAAAGTCTACGACCCTGACTCGGGCCGCCTCTATGAATGAAAAGTAGAAACTGAGAACTGCATTGGATCGGTTTGTGACTGCTTGTAGAAGTTCTCATGAATTTCGTTGAATCCGAAAAGGAATCCAGTTTATCCATTCCTTCCAGGAACCCCCTGGTGGTCGCCGGCTCGTTTCCAATAATGATGGCCCCGGCGGTAGTTTACGCAGTACCCTCGTGGCGCTGCCCTGGGCCACTCCACGTACTCGTGCGGCCATTGACAGCGGAGGCGGTGCCTCATTCCGCTCCTTCTCAGCGCCGCGTGCAGGCCGTGTAGCACCACCCGGTCGGGGGTGGTGCCAGGGCACCGCGCGGGGGGAGCCGGGGTCGAGCGGACACGACCCCCAGGCCTTGTTTCCCCTCAAGGCACGGACATTGCGCCCACACTAGGCGGAATCACGAACGCGAATTTGGGACGGCGGCCAGACTGTTAACCACCGTTACACTTGTCAGGAGGGCCCGCACGAAATCGGTGAGACGACCGATCAGCCACGGGCCAGGTCAGGTGTCTTTCTTTGAAAAGCTTCAACTAACTTCTACACAGGTGTCAGCGAATCTGTGACAAATGGGCGATCAAGCCCAGCGACTCTGCGAACTGGACAGCTCCCACCGCCTCTGCTCTGTGACCAGTTCGAAAGTCAAGGGTGGGCCTCGGCTGAACCAAGTTGGTAAATAGTCAGCCCCGTGAGTCGCGTTGCTGATTGGATCAGTCGAGGCGACGCCTTCAACGTTGACCCCTGGTCCGCCAAAGCTGACGACAGCACACTGCAACGCTGCTCATGCGAGAGGCGTGGCGCCTGCGCACAAGCATGCGCAGCCTGCGGGCCTTCCGTTGATGCCCCCCGTCTGCAACGACCTGCTAGCACTCGCGGAGATGCCTAGCGGCTTGTGCGACCCTCTCGATAGGCTGGACCGGTCTCAACTGCCACCGGCGATGTGGAGACGCACGCATCTGGTGCACGCTGCTATTGTGCCGCGCGCAGTCATCGCTGTTTTTGTCGCGTCGCAGGCTCGTTTCGACCGGAGCGTCCTTTGTACATGAGGCACACCTGGCGAGCGTGCCAAGGCGTTTGCCCCTTTTTAGTTCTCGGTGTCTGGTGCCTGTGTGGCGCCGATACAGCAGCCCGCAGACGCCACCCCGTCCTTTTTTCGCCACCCCACCTGCCACCGACCATCGTTTTTATTCGCTCCTGTCCTTGGCGGCGCCGAGTGCGGAGGCTATCCATCTGCCCCTTGCTTGGTGTTGCCGTCTGTGCCCAAGCGCTCCTTCTCAGCAGGGCCACACAGATTCAGGTGAGTGCTGATCCGTCCTTGTTTTTGGTGGGTCGAGATTCTGCCCGCCCCCGTACCGACCGCGAGTGACATCTACTCGCTATGTGCCTGGTGCGCTGCATCACATATGCCTCGTTGCCGAGCGCCGATCATCGTGGAAGTGTGAGGCTGGTGGGCTGGTTCTGACCCCTTGCTCGTGCTGTGGTCCGCGGGTTGATTTCTTCCCTCTGCGTGCATCCGTGGCTTGCTATCCCTTGTGCCTGATCAAGTGTTTGACAAACAAACAGCAGACACAATGGACGGTCGCCCTCCCTCGCGACTGCGCCCCTTCTCCTCCTTCCTTGCGGGTGGTCCGTCACAGCCGCGCCGACCCGCCGATCCCCCACACATCGACGCTCATCTAGGCGTGCACAATGCGACGGTCACCGCGTAGTCCATCCCCCCTGCGTTGGTTCCTCTGGCCGCCTTTGGCATGGCGCGCGGTGCCAGGTCGTTATCGTACCGGACGGGCAGCGCCGCGGAGCCTCCTGGCCATCTGCCCCCCCAAAACACGAGCGGCAGGCCTGGCGGGCCGGCTGACTTTCCCGCTGGTGGCCTGCCGCCGCGACACGTTTTTGGCGGAAGCCGGCACGGCGACTCCCTAAACATGGGAACGCTCGACCCATACTCGGCCGCGGCCACGGTGCACGGTGACGCCGCCGTGTACCAGACGAACTCTGACAGTTCTGGGTCGCGGTCGAATTGTCGTATTGGCGAGACAGGACGGCTGGGGTCACGAGACCCGCCTGACCTGGCGGGCGACATCGGTCACTCGCCGGCCGCTGCCGAAGCAACTCCGGCATTGTTGGGTGACAGTGACGAGGAATTGGACGAGGAACGCCCCGCCGCCGTCGTCGCCGCCGGCGCACCCGCCCCATCGGCGTGCCCGACCAGCACAAGAAAAAGAAAACGCGGAGTAATGCCACGACAGTGGCCGATGATGGCAAGGACGGCGGCAGGTTCAAGGTGGACGTGCGCCTCTTTCTAATCCAGGAGTGGGTGGCCTACGTGCGCAAGCAGCTTGGCAGGGAGGGCGTCAGCTTGAGGCTGTCGACGAAGAACGCCGCGACCTACAATCAGAAGGGCAATGTCAACAAGACCGGGGTACCTCACAAGCTCTCGGCCATCACAGGCATTCTGGACCAGATGCGTAAGTACATGCAAGCTTGACAGCACGCCGGCCCGTCGGGGTCGGGGACGTTGAACGTTGAAGAGGTGCAGTCGAGGATGGATGACGAGAAGGCCAAGGCGTTCCGCATGAACGACGACGAGACGAGCGAGCTCGTCGAGGTGGGCAAGTTCCTACTGTCCATGACGGGTGGGACAAAAAAGACGGTGGTCGTCACGCTTGGGTCTGCGCCGGATCCTAATAATTCTGACACCACCAGCCAAGTCGATGATTCAAGTGCCACTTACAGTGGCTTAACGACGTCTGCCTCGGACCATTGCCACGTTGATTGTGAGCTGCCACGACGGGTGCGCGCGCGCTTGCCGCCCTATGATCGTCGGGGTCTTGGCGACTCAAGGACCCCATCAGCGGCATACCCGTCGCCTGCAACCCCTTCTTCTGCTCAGCCTCCGCCTGGTAGCGAGTCTACTGCTCGCTCACCACCCAGTGCATCTACTGGACCTGCCATCCCGGCTGCTGTGTCGGCATCACGTCTTCGGGCGGCGTCTGGGCGCTCATCACGGGCCTCAATCCAAGGGGGGGGAGACTGCGGCGGTGACCCGTTTCTTCAGCAGCTGGTGAGCTTAGTCGACAAGAGCCCGGGCCAAGAGCGGGAGGAGAAGTCTGTGGCATTGCTTGCGGTCCAGATGCAGGCCGACGCTGCGGAGCGGCGGGACTCCGACTCCGCCGCCGATGCGGCGAAGAAAGCCGAAGCGGCCGCTCGGCTGGACGCGGCCACGGCCGCGGAGGCGGCAAGGCGGCACGAGAAGGACGTGCTACGATTGCAGTTGGAGCTGCAGAAGCAGCGAAACGCGGTCGTGGTGGAACAGTTGCGAGTGTGCAGCACATTTTACAAGGAGACGCAGGATCCTGCGGTACTCGCGGTGCTGAAGGGAGTGGGGGTGACGGCACCTTCCGTTCGCCCCAGCGCTGTTCGCAGTTCGGAGGGGGCGTCAGGCGCGGCGTGTAGGGCGGGAGCAGCTGTGGACAACGGATGGGAAGGCGCGAGTGTCGAAGGGGTTGTCGTGAGTGGGGAGCGAGCTGCTGCGAGTGGGAACCGGGATACCACGAGTGGGGATGGGTAACAGGCCGGCGGGGGTTGTACCGAGCCGTAGTGTATGTGACAGCGGGAGCACGAAGGGGTATGGTAGTTGGGCAAAGAGAGAGGCTAGCAGCAGATAACACAGTTTTCTGTTATAGGCACGCCATTGGTCAACTTGTGATTATTTGGGTAGCCATGACTGATTGTGAATCTTTGCACCCCGGCGGGGGATGACCTGTACCTGCTGAGATCCCACCCTCGCGCCAATCACTGGCCGATGATTTGGGTGGACCAATGGCATGCGAGATTCCGCGTTGTGCCACGCTGAAACGGAGGGGAGATTGCATATTGCGCCCCGAGTGTGTGGCTGTGTGTGATTGCGCTGACGGGCTGTTACCCGTCGGTGGCTTGTGTGCACCTGGCAACCCTCAGAGAGTTGGTTGCCGGGTTGGCTCGCGTGCGTGCGCGTGTGCGGGCATATGACGGCACCCCGCACCGGCTAGCGGAGGGGTGACCGGCCCGGTAGCCCAGACACCGAGTGCCGTCGCACCCCAATCAGGGGAGCGTCGGTGGATCGGTGCACGGGTGGGCAAACACTGCGTTCTTTCCACTTTCTCGCCGGTTTTCCACACTGACGGACACCTGCGTGGGCCAAGTGCCAGATAGTTTCGTATTTGTGAGTTTGGGACAGTTCTCTGCCCAAGGCGGATGGTGATGGGGGGCGTGGGCGGCAGGTCAGCTGCTAAACGGTCTACTGTGACACGAAGTGGCTGGTGGTGTGGATTGTCAAATGGACCAATGAGGGGAAGATGAGCTGCTTCTGGCGAGGATGTTCATGCGATGAATCCAGCAACTGAGGAGCAAGGACTGCTGTGACCGTCTTGTCAACCAGATGTGATGGAAAAACAGAGGGAACAGACGCTCAGTATTTATACAAGCCTGTGGCCTTCATGAATGTCAAGACGTCACGCTTGACTCGAGTACGGCTCTGTTCAGCCCCCTCATCCGCCGGAAGCGGGTCAGCAGCTACGTCGGCGTGCAGGCTCTCCGGAATATCTGCATCCCCGAGTGAGTTACACACATTGTGCAACACACAGCACGCCAAAACCCAGTCCAGAGCCCACAAAAAGTCAAGCTCGCAACCAATGGGGAGTCGTAGCTCGTGCGGGCTCGCCCAATGTCCCTTCAGCATTCCGAACACATGCTTGGAGAAAGCACGTACACGAGCAACCTGCCAGTTGATGTTCTTGTTGCTCTGGGCGTCTTCGTCTATTCCTTGGTACGACCACACGACCCAACGTGTGGAATGCATGCCCTTATCACCAAGGAGATGCTCGAAGAGGAAAAGGTGGTCGCCCGGGCGTTGGGACCAGGCCGCGTGGTGCTGCACGAGCGCGTCCCCTGCCGCTCCCGTACATCCCAGTGTTACGGGGATGATGTTGCGCTCGTGGTCACAGGCCATCAGCACGTGGACGCTATACCGGTCATGCCGGTCCCAATAGGTCCACGGCTGTGCGCGCGGGGGATATGTCAACGGCACTTGCGAGACGTCTCTAGAGCCGATGCATCCGCGGAAACCAAACGACTCCCACGCGTAGTCTGAGAGCTCCCGGCGTCTCTGTGGGGATGGCCACGCAATGTAGTATTTACCCAGCTTGTTGACAGCTCGTACAAACCGCTTGGTGTAGTTGTTGACGGACCTAGAGCTGATGCCAAAGGTGTTTGCGATCACCACGACGCCTGAGCAAACCCTCAAAAAAAAGAGGAAAAAAGCCAGAAAAACCAAAGAAAAGAAGGAGAAAAAAATAAATAAAAAGGCGCAACACAGGTCAGAAATCACAGTGAGTTCCTGGGCAGAGCCAGTAATAAATACCCCAAAAACATGATTGCCACACATAGAAAGATACACGTACTTGCGGAGTTGCCGTAGTGGCCGAGCCCAAAAAGACCCACCTTCTGAACTGTGTTCAGAGACAAGGCCCGCGGCGTGCGCCTTCCCGGCTGTCGTAGATGCGGCTCGAGCAGCCCGGCCAAGTGGATAAATGTGGAGCGATCCATGCGCATGAATAAACGCCACGTGTGCTCAGGTAGGCTATCCAGAACATAGAGGCACCAGTTGGTGCTCTTGGGAACGAATTCCCGGCTCATGCAGAGGTACCGGTTGTGCAGCAGTCTACCCAGCCGCCAACGCTCGCGTGCGAGCAGAAGAAATGACAAAGGAAGCCGCTGTAGGGCCAGGGGCTCCATTCTACGCAGGCGCGCTCTCCCGGTCACCTGCAACAAGGAAAGAACACACAGAAACCGCACACGTCGCTGGGCCCGCCGGATGGCATTCTGCCAACGCGACACGCGCACCATCGTGGTGCGGGTGGGTACGGATGTACAGGTCACGTCGGCAGGAAAATGGGCCGCTGACCGGGCAGCAAGTCGCTGGCCGCGGGCAGCCGTGTGTCAGAGATTCTCTGTTGACAACGTCAAAAATTGGGGATACCTGCCACAAACAACTCGATGTAACATCATATCTAGATAGACGTCTGACCTTCATGGCTGTTTGGTCTTCTCACCAAAATCGTGCGGGGCCTCCTGACAAATGTAAAGATGGTTAACTGTCTGGCTGGCTGGCTGGCTGGCTTGCACATTTTGCGTTCGTGAACCCCCCTACTGGATGTGGGGCCGCGCGGAGCGTGCAACCCGGCCTGGCGGGGCGCGGCTGCGGCCGGCGGGCCCGCGCGGGGCGGCGATTATGTCGGGCGGCGAGCGCTCCCTCGTGGCCGCGCCACCGGCCGCCACGTCAGGCCGGGGCGCCCGGTCCCGATTCCCCCTCGTCTCTACTTACCGCATTGGGAGAATTGTGTTGCATTGAACTTAGTTGTATTGGTTGGTCGGCGGCGTGGGCTAATTTCCATTGGGGGAATTGGGCCCAAGCAATGGTTTCCGCCCTTTTAGGACGAAGGGCGACGACGGTGGGAGGCACCGACGTCGCCGGCAAGTAAACTGTGCCTTGTGTCATCACCTCTGGCGGCCTGACTTCCCGGGTCCGATGGCCCTATAGCAGTGCACGCACGGAGGGGGCACGTGCGGGATGCTTCCCTCCCCCCTATGACTTGATCCACATTCTGTTGTGCTACAGGCCGCATTGCTCACCTCGTGACCAAAAAACCAGACCAGGACGGTTCTCTTGCAGCAATATGGCACTTTTCCAGGGCGACTGATGAAAACGGATGCGCAGACCGTCTACTGAGAGCCGCTCTAAATCAACGGCTGTGCAAGCTGACGACAACGAAGACCTCGTTGGCCGGCAGCGCAGTCGTTCTGTCAGGCATACTTCGATTCCTGTGACACACTCAATAGTAATACAGTGCGTTCTCGTTATAAGAGAATCGTTTACAAGAGAATATGGGTCTCGAGTCTTCTGTTCCGGACCATGTAGGCCACTTTTTTTTCATTTTGAGCTGAATCAGCTGTCTCTTATATTGTGCTTCTCACAAAAACTGGATCCGCAACATCCGCTTCAGCATCATGAACCGCCCCCTGAGCCAATGAAACAGTGATTTTGCGACGGAAGCTGATGCACCGAGGTCCAGTGTTTGTGAGAAGCATAATAACGAGAACGCACTGTACAGTGCGTTCTCGTTATAAGAGACAGCTGATTCGGCCCAATATGAAGAAAAAGTGGCCCACACGGACTGGAATGGAAGACTCGCGACCCATATTCTTTTATAAACGATTCTCTTATAACGAGAACGCACTGTATTGCAGTCTCCCCAATTTTGGCTGATGCCGACAAGAACAACTGAGCAGATAAGATGCACGACAGCCATCCATCCAGCCGGATACAACATCTCGACCAATCAGAAGTTGTGCGGACTGCAGGTTGTTCTTGTCCGAATCGGCCTGAATCGGAAGACTGCAATACTTAGACTGCATGTCATCATGTACCAGGTCATGAAGCGAACAAGTACAACACCAATATATTGTGGCCCCCACCTGTACCACTATATGAAACACTAGGTCTTAGTGGAAAATCCACTAGTGCGCCTAATGAAAAGGACGTACAACACGAGGACATCATTGGGAAAACTTTGAACCCATGCTGCGGAGCTTGCACAAGCCGAGCGATGAGCTCTCCGTTGGGCTCGTAAGAGTAGGAGGACATTACGGCACTCATGTAGACGTTCTCGTCCCCTTCTTGAGGTCGGCGTGAAAAGGCTTCCGCCTGCCTACGTGCGCACGCAAACATCGGAAGAATTTCGGTTTGTTCCTTTGCCCCAATTGGCCGGCAAGACCCCTCGACAGACGTTTTTAAAATACTTGGCCGGATGTGCAGTAGCCCCCCTTCTTTTTATCACCGCTGTGTGTGTGCATGGTACGTGGGCCGTATGGGGGATGTGCCATACCACACAGCTGCACCGTGCATGCGCTGGAAAGAGCTTCCAGACGGGTGCCGGACAAAATTTCCCTCGGCTGACGGTGCTGGCGGTACCATAGTTGAGGGTGTTTGTGTGCAGAAATGAACCTCTCGCCCTGCTTCCTGCGGGCTCCTCCCGCTGCTCCCTTGGTTTCGAGCACGTCTGTCGCGCATGTGCGCCCGAGTCTTTTATCCGTGCAAGGGCGCGCCCTCAACTGTCCCAAATCGCCCCAAACGCGGGGACCCCCTGCACGAGGCACCCGCCGACGACGGAGCGGGTGATGCCCTCGCTGCTCACCACAAACACCGCCTCGGCGCCACACCCGTGCGCGACGCGGAGGACGAGTTCGGTCATGTCAACGCGCCCGCCCGTGGCCGTATCGTGCACGACCGCGCCCGGCGTGGCGGCGACAATCGCTGGGATTTCCGGCCCAAACGCCGCCTCGGCGTTGCGGCACACCCACACGACCCGCACCGAGGCGGGCGTTTGGAGCAGGTGCGGCAGCACCGGCGCGATGCCCGCGCCCGTGGCCAACACCACCGAGCGCGCAAACAGCCGCACGTTGTACATAAAGCCGGGGGTGCGGATGCGGCGCACCCACAAGCCCCGGGGGGGGGACGCGACGAGCGCCTTGGTCCAATCGCCCACCCCCGACACGACCATCGCGTGCGTGCGGGCGGTGCGGGAGGCGGACACGGTCGCAAAGGCGTGCCAGCAGCCGAGCGGGTGGTGCGCGACGCGCCCAAACGTGCCCGCCGCGGGCGCGCCGTCGGGGAATTGGAGGACGACCGTCGATGGGGACGGTACGAGGCTCTTGACGGGCACGCGGCGGAGGTAGGCCCAGGGCAGCGCCACCGACACGGTCATGGCGGCGGCGAGGGCCCAGGCGGCGGCGTTGCCGCCCCCCCCACCCGCCGCCCCCGCCCGCCGCACCGCGTCGGTCGCCAAAAACGCCCACAACACCCCGAGCGTCGTCCACCCCACGTACCGGTGGGTCATCTCCCACGCGTCGTGGTATTTGGCGCGGAGGGCGGGCACGGACGACGCGCACATGGTCGCCGTGCAGGCGACGAGCACCCACGACAGCGCCTGCTGCGCGGCAACCGCGGCGGACGGCCCGTCCGCGGCGGCCACCCCCCGCGCCACCTGCGCCGCATAGTAGAGGAGCCAGCCCGACCCCGCCGTGGCGGCGCCGCTGTGGAGGCCCCCAATGTGGAACGCAAAGCGGCAGAGCGCGACGCGGATGGACCGCGGCATCGAGTGCGGGGTGCGGGTGAGGAGGTAGTAAAACAGGTTGAGCAACACCTCGTTGCGCGCGCCGACCGAGACGGCGAGGTTGCCGAGCGCCACCAGCGGCAGCGCGTCGGGGGCGATGGGGAGGGAGCCCCACAGGGAGGCGGCGAGCACCGCCCCGTTGGCGGCGAGCACCCAACTAAACAGCTGCTGGTAAAAGGCGTGCGCGGCGAGGATGGCCGCCGCCCCGAGGCGCCCGGGGCCCCAGTCGGGGAAGAGCGCCTCCTCAAACGACGGGTCGATGAGGCGCGGGGGGGTCGCGCACGTCACCCCCCCGCCGTTGCCGACGACGCACCCGCCGTCGGCGGGGGGCTTGCGGGGCGACTCGTCGTCCGACGCGTCCAACGGGGGCAGCAGCGGCGGCGCGGCGGGCAGCGGCGATGGCGTCACGGCGCCGTCGCCCCACCCGCCCGCCCCCCGCCGGCGGCCCGACACGAGGCGCGACACGAGCGGCGACGGCGGGTAGTCGACGGCGCTGACGGCGCGGCGCGTCGCGCCCGCCGCCGCCTCCTCATCGCCCACGCCGCCGACGGCGGCGGCGAGGTCCGCCTCGAGCTCCCCGTCGAGCGCCCAGCGGCTGCCCGCGAGGAGGGCGTCAGAGCCGGCGGTGCCGGCGCCGGTCAACCCCGCCAGCCGCGCGACGGTGGAGAAGCCGCGGACCATGGCGGCGAGGCCGTCGCTGCCGCTGACCGCCGCCGCGTCGGCCGCCGCCGCGAGCGTCGGCTGCTCGGGGGCGCCGCCGCCGGCGGCCGCCGCCGCGGCCGGCTCGGTGACGACGGTCGGCAGGGTCCCCGTCTCGCCGCGGCCGAGGCCGTGGTGCGGGGGCGGGAACCCCCCCCCCGAGCCCCCACCCCCGCTGCCGCCCGAGGTGGTCAACCACCCCGACGGCGCCCGCACCGTGTGCATGGGGGGATCAAAGCCGCCGCCGGCGGGGCTCGGCCGCCGGTCCACCTCACCGCCGTTGCCGGCGGGGCTCGGCCGCCGGTGCAGGGCGGGCGTGTAGGGCGGCAGCACCGTCACGGGTGCGGCCGAGGGGAAGGTCGCCGCCGCCGCCACCGCTGACCGCCGCAG
>Ga0114957_1002640_pt1 | contig 16826 bp, 10 predicted proteins | sample BantaG_FD_87175 | JGI IMG/M metagenome (GOLD analysis project Ga0114957, IMG submission 87175) | Marine algal microbial communities from Bantry Bay, Ireland - BantryBay_4 metaG | ecosystem: Host-associated > Algae > Red algae > Unclassified | place: Bantry Bay, Ireland | collected 2014-11-21 | reverse complement strand
CTGTATTACTAGCCTGTACAATTAACACTACTGGTTATTAGAAGTTATTTGAACGAATCGTACAACGCTAATTTCTTTTCCAGATCCACTGTTTCTACCATTTTCTCCTCCAATGACGAAGGAAATACGGATAGATTTCAGGATATAAATTTTGAGGTTCATTTCTTATACATAATGTGGACAGTGAACAAACTTTGAAGGAGATGTTATGCCTAAATCTGCAACCAAGCTTGCGCACTCGATGGATGCAAGTAAACTATCATCAGGTGTAAAGTCTGATATAAAAGCGGCTAAACTCCCAAATGAAAAATTGACCGAAATGTATCGTACGATGTTGCTAATTCGTCGCATCGAACAATCGCTGCTCGACCTTGCAGAATCCGGTCAGATTGGTGGCGCCATGCATACAGCTATTGGTCATGAAGGTGCCGCCCTCGGGACAGCCGCAGCACTGAAAAAGGGAGACTACCTTACCTGTACCTATCGCTGCCATCATCACTCTATTGCATGGGGTATGGGCGCAAAAGAGGCGATTAGCGAAGTGCTTGGCCGGGTCGATGGCTTCGCCAAGGGAAAAGGCGGATCTATGCACTTTTACGCTCCAGAGTTAGGGCTAATGGGTGCTAATGGGATTGTTGGCGCACAGGTGCCACATGCAGCAGGGATGGCCCTTGCCAGCAAAATCCGAGAGGAAGATCGAGTAGCAATTACTTTTTTTGGGGACGGTGCCAACTATCAAGGATTGATGCACGAGACCTTTAACATGTCTCAGAAGTGGAAGCTACCGGTAATCTTCTATTGCGAAAATAACCGCTATTCCGAGATGACTCCGATTAAGAATACATCTTCGGTTACTGAGCTATACAAATTTGTGCGTGGGTATGGAATGAACAGCGTACAGATTGACGGCAACAATGTAGAGATGGTTTATGCGGCGGTTAGCGAAGCAGCAGAGCGAGCGCGGGCGGGCGAAGGGCCAACTTATATCGAGGGGATCACCTATCGTTTTGCTGGTCATATGGCAAACGATTTAGAAACATATCGGACGGAAGAAGAAGTCGATATGCATCGGAAAAATGATCCAGTAGTGGTGTTAGAAAAACTGCTGCTTGCGCGCGGTGTGGACGATGTAGAAATCTCAGAGATTGAGGGGAGCGTCGACCGCGAAGTACATGAGGCTGTCGAATTTGCCAAAAATAGCCCATGGCCTGAACGATTTGAAGCCTATACGGATGTGTATGCAGAATAGACGCAAGGATAATTTCATCTATGATGTATGTCCTACGGGTTTGTTTACAAAGTGCAAACCCTACACGCTTTTCGTCAGAAGAGAAATGAACAGCGTTCATCTGCCAAAATGAAAAATGAGTAAAGAGAAAGATAATGCGAACATCTACATATATACAAGCCGTTAACGAGGCAATGAAGGACGAGTTACGACGTGACAAAGACGTCTTCTTAATAGGAGAAGACATCGGCAGCTACGGTGGGCTTTTTCGTGTTACTAGAAATCTATGGGATGAGTTCGGGCCAAACCGAATCATTGATACCCCGATTAGCGAACAAGGGTTTATGGGCATGTCGGTTGGTGCTGCGCTAGTGGGTATGCGCCCCATTGTAGAGTTAATGTACATGGATTTTTTCATGGTTTGTGCCGATCAAATTTTCAATCAAGCCGCACGCTATCACTATATGAGCGGCGGATTGCTAAATGTTCCAATGGTGATCCGCGGGCAGCATGGCGGAGGCAAGAGCTATGGTTCGCAGCACAGCGTCTGCGTAGACAGCGTTTTTGCGCAATTCCCGGGTATCAAAATCGCAGCACCATCAACACCGTATGACGCCAAGGGTTTGCTCATTTCGGCAATTCGCGACAACAATCCGGTTCTCTTCTTAGAACACAAAATGCTCTATTTCACACGTGGCGAGCTGCCCGATTCCGATGTGGAGTATATAGTTCCACTGGGGAAAGCTGACGTTAAGCGCGAGGGGAGCGACATTACGCTTGTCACCTTTAGCTATACGGTGTTAGAAGCGTTGAAAGCAGCAGAAGAGCTGGAGAGCAAATATGGTGTTAGCGTGGAGGTAGTTGATCTGCGTTCCGTCGTGCCGCTTGATATGGAAGCTGTCTTGGAATCTGTGCAAAAAACCGGACGGTTGCTTGCCGTACACGAGTCTCAATCTAACTGCGGCATCGGGGCCGAAATTGTGGCTCGCGTCTATGAAGAGGCACCGCACTTACTCACTGCACCAGCCCGCAGATTGGGCATGGCTCCGGTCTCTATTCCCGTATCAAAACCATTAGAAGAAGAAATTTTGCCATTAAAAACCGATATTATGGCTGCAATCTTAGAGATGATGCCGGAAAGAGTAATGGCGTAAATAGAGTACATTTACAGAGTACATTCATAGAGCATATTTAGACCTAATTTTAGATAAAAGGCATATTATGGCCACAGAACTTACACTCCCAGATATGGGAGAAGGTATAGAAGACATAACAATCAATCGCTGGTTAGTTTCAGTGGGCGGTGATGTCAAAGAGGGCGACATCATTGTTGAGGTGGCAACGGATAAAGTTGACACCGAGATTGCTGCTCCAGCAAGTGGTAAGCTGCTTGCGATTCATGTAAAAGAAGGCGCGCTTGTTCCTGTATCTACTGTACTGGGCGTTATTGGTGCAGAGGGCGAATCAGTTGAATCTAATGGAAGTGAAGCACCAATTCCGCCTGAAGAGAAGCAAGAGACAAAATCGGACACATCAGAAGAAAAAGTTGCGTCCGCAGAGGATGCAGCAGCGTCGTCAAAAACAAGTAGCAGCCCTGTTGATACAGAAGAGGTAAAAGCAACACCCGTTGCCAAAAGAGTTGCAGCTGAAAAAGGTGTTTCGCTCGAACAGATTGTGGGCAGTGGCACAAATGGACAGATAACCAAACAGGACGTACTGGACCACGATACAAGCGGCTCATCGAGCGGTGCCAAAAATTCAGGCGTTGCGCTACCAGATGAGTTGGCAGATGTCCCATCCTTAATTGTACGCCGTGCAGCCGCCGAAAATGATATCAATTTAGAGGCAATAGCAGACGGTCGCTCACTGAGTACGTTGACAAAGTATGATGTGCTTAGCGCAGTGGCAAGTGAAGAAGCGGGCAAAACAGTAGAGGTGGAGCCACGCTTTCAGCCGCCTGCTGGATGGACACAATCCGCTGCTGCTTCGACCGCTTCACCAAAGGTAGTTGAATCAACATTAGCTGAAACGGCACCAGTATCAGACACTGCAGCAGCACCAAAACCAGCAACATCGACAAGCAAACCTCCAGTAAAGGCTGGTTCTGCCGAGGAGCTTGTTAAGCCCAATAGAATGCGGCAGTTGATTGCAAAAAATACGCTAGAAAGTCAGCAATCTGCCCCACAACTCACGACAATGTGGGATGTTGACATGAGTGCTGTCCTTGCGCATCGTAAAGCAAACAAAGCAGCCTTCGCTAAAGATGGAGTCAACCTAACCGTCACTGCTTATCTAATGATGGCAACGGTCGCGGGGCTAAGATCTGTCCCGGCAGCCAATGCGACTTGGACAGACGAAGGCATTTTGATTAAGCGATACTACAATGTTGGTATGGCGGCTGCGTTGCCAATGGATCAACACGGTATTGGTGGGCTGATAGTCCCAGTCGTAAAGAATGCTGGCGATCTCAACTTGCTGGGCATGGCACGTGCAGTTAACGAGCTTGCAGAGAAGTCACGTTCCAATGCCCTAACTGCAACGGACTTGCAGGGCGCAACCTTTACGCTTACCAACTATGGTACATCTGGCAGTCGATTCCAAACACCGATTATTAACCAGCCACAGTCTGGTATTCTAGGCGTTGGGGCAATCGAGAAACGCCCGATAGTTGTTAGCAACGGGCATCCATTGGTAGCAAACTCAGGCGATTATTTGATCTTCAAGCCGATGACTACGCTAGGCTTTACGTACGATCATCGCGTGTTAGATGGTGCCAGTGCAGATGCATATTGTGCAGCAGTTAAGAATGAGCTAGAAAATTGGAAATAGTACAAGCGAGAATTTTTACTCTAAATAAGGGCACTGTACTATAAAATGTATAAATGATTTTGCTGGGCTAAGTGATTTAACGCCATTTATACACAATTTGGAACAGTCTCTAAATAAGAAAAGAGGGCTTCGGCAATTGCCGAAGCCCTCTTTTCTTTATCTAATCCAATCTACCCTACAACATCAATCATTCAAGCCATTTTACTGGCTATCAACATAAGGAGAACTACAAAGAGTACATCAAGCTAATGTGGCAAAACAACTTGTTTCCAGCAAAGTCATGAGTCCTTCTCTACCCACCACTCTACCGATAACCATCCCATATCAGCTCAAAGGAGAAAGCCCGGGGGATTATGCATATGGCGCTTTTACACGCCCAAACGCTACACCCAAGAGTATATCAGCCCCTGTGCATGAGAGGCTGACAGAGCACTCTCTAGGTGCTGACAATTAGCCGTCAAGCTTACGAGTATCTTTACAAAGTCTGTCAAAATGACAAAACCCCCTGTACAAAACAACAGACGGCAACCAGTCTGGAATTTGTACAGGGGGTTTATGTTGACTCTAAAATTCCTACATTGTCAATGCAGCGATTAATCTAATTACGATTAATCCCACAAGAGTGGAAGGAACAAAGACGTCGGACTAAATACTTTTAGTACATCTGGCGAGACACGTTCGAAATTTTCGCTGCTGAGTGATACCGATTGGTTCGCAGGCATCATCGACTCAAAACCATCTGGAACATTCAACGTTAGTAGATACTCACCCTCAGTCATGTTTTCTATGCGGTATGCTCCGCTTGAATCCAAGTTAACCGTGCGTGAATATTGTTGACCGCTCGTTGCTGCGTCAACTAACGAAACACTAAATTGTGTCAAGTCTATCGCGTCTCGGTTAATCGATGCAATAGACGAACCGCTTTCAAGGAATATTGTACCGTAGATGCCCATTGCCATCAGTGGCTCAGGGTCATTTGTGTTAAGCTCAGCGACTAATAGGTCATTTGCAATTGGTTCAAGCGTGATAGAGTCCAATCTTGTTCCAATTTCTCGTACATAGAAAGAGACGATGTGTTCACCTGCAGGAAGCGATACTGTTACAGGATCTACAATGTTGCGATCGCTCACATAATCCTGCTCGTAGTTACTGTTTATTTGCGTATCCCATAGATAGCCTGCGGCTGGCTCATTATTAACCCGGACATAGAAGGAATCTTCCGTATCGTCCGCAGCATAGACCTTCGTATTGATTGCATAAGTACCAGCTTGATCGACAGTGAAGCAAAAGTCTGCTCGACGCTGATCATTTAGGCCATCCCACTCATCATCAATGCCATTCGGTACGTGAACATATTGACCTCCGCTAGCGACTGGATCATTACCAATAACGAGGCCGCCTCTAAGCAAGCCATCCTCTGCTTCGCGTGATAGACCGCTACAGAATTGAGGTGGGTCTACTACTACCGCAGAATCTAATCGTAACGATAATTTATCTAGCTTGGATCCATCCTCCCGAGCATAGATCGTGACGTATTGAATACCTGGTTCAAGCGTCAGTAGAACAGGATTTGCACCGCTGCGGTCGCTCATATTATCTGTGACAAATGTCGAAGTATTCGCTGTATCCCATAGGTAGCCAGCGGCTGGCTCATCATTGACTCTTACATAGAAGGAGTCAGATAGTTCATTTGGACCAGCAACAATACCCTCTAGCTTATAAGTACCTGCTTCGTCTACGGTAAAGCAATAGTCTGCTCTACGTGTAGTGTTTAGACCAGACCATTCTGTTCTATTCCCCTGTGGTATTTCAATATATGCACCACCAGCTGCCGCAGAGTCGTTCACAACAGCAAAGTCACCAGATAGAATACCCGCTTCTGCTTCTCGTTCTAAACCAAAGCAGCCTTCGGTCGGTAGTTCCACATTTTCAATCACTTCAAGAGCAAATTTATCTAGTTTCGTGCCAGATTCGCGTAAGGAAAAGGTAATGGTGTGATTCCCTGCTGTAAGCGGCACCTCAACCGGATTTGTACCATTTCGGTCACCAACATAGCTTGATGTAAAGCTCGTACTTTGTGGTGTATCCCATATATAACCATTAACTGGTTCTCCATCTACCTGCACGTAAAAAGAATCCGCTGATGTATCATTAGCAGAAGAAACAGCTTTAATACGATAGGTTCCATCAGTTGGAACCGTGACACAAAACGTTACATAGTTTGCTCCATCTGAGCCATTCCAAATATCAGGAGCCGAATCTAGCGTATAAACATATTCACCACCACTTGCATTACCATCGGCTTCTCGTAAGAAGGAACCAACTAACGTACCATCTTCAGCCTCTTGTTCTAACGGACCACACCCAACTGGCGGCAGTGGCGTCGAAACTGGCGTCAAGGTTGGTGACGGTGTCGCCGCAACTGCATTCACAACAATCTGCCCATTCTGTGGAATATAGCCCACGCTGTTGCCATTAATATCGGTAAATGTACTGACGCTGCTAATGTTTAGAGAAGTTGTACCGGCAGAGATTCCTTCAACCGTCAAAGTTACCAAGTTTGAATCACCATTAACGCCTCTTGAACTAACCCCGGTTATACTTACCAATCCCGAGTTGTCCAAATCACAATTCGTTTGGAAATCGCTAGACTGACATTCAACTACATTGATCAGATTTGCATCATATGTAAGCTCTAGTATAGCAGCACCTATTTCAACATCGCCCGAAGAAATACCTACATTTACAGATGTGGTAGAATTTACACCTACGGTCGAGGTACCGACTTTAAGGATAGAATCCTGAACAGGTGGAGCAGGTTGAATTACCCAAGTAAAGCTAGTATTGACGCTATCAATACCATCGCTAACTGTTATAACCGTATTATACGTTCCAGCAATTGATGGGGTTCCTACAATTTGGCCTGTTGTCGGGTTGATTACAACATCGATAGGCAAGTTTGATGCGCTAAAGCTGAGCGAATCATCATCTATATCGGATGCAAAAATCGACAAGTTTATTGTATTACCAACAGTGTTCTCCTGATTACCAGGATTTTCTACCACCGGCAACGTATTGTTAGGCAGTGGTGTGTTCGTTGGTGTATTCGTAGGAGTAGTTGTTGATGTAGCAGTTGCAGTTGGGGTATTCGTTGGTACTGGCGTCGCAGTTGGCGGCGGTGTACTGGTTGACGTTGATGTAGCCGTCGGGATCTGTGAAAGATCTGCATTGATCCGAACATCATCAAACAGAAGAGTTGTCAACTCGTCTCGGAGCGTCTTCTTATTGCTAAATCCACCAATGACTAACGTATGGTTTCCAGCAGACAAAGTGCCAAGGTTAACAGAGAATGTTTGCCATCCAGTTGAAGGAGGAGGGCCACCATTACCATCACCGGCAATCTGTTGAATATAATCGTTACCGCTTGTTCCGTATAGTGTCCCGTCAACTGAAGCCATCACCTGAGAATATTCATCATTCTCATATTCAGAAGCCTGGGTTAAGTTATAGCGGAAAGAAAGGTTAACGGGTACGGTTGATGGAACGTTAAAATTCACGCGCCATCCACCAGACATGTTAACAATGTCGGCATCGTCAATACCACCCAACAACACTCGTAGACCAGCGGATCCATTGTATGCGCCACTGCTGATACGTGATCCCGAAACATACGACCCTCGACTTGTACTGCGGAAAGTATTGTCCTGATAGTTAAATCCACTTGTATCATTGCTGAAATTCGCATTGACCAAAGGTGTGTTCGAGCCCGGCAACGGTGTGTTTACAGGTGTTGACGGTGGGGGTATATTTGTAGGTGTTGGTGTTGGGCCATCATTCAAATCAACGACGAAACGTACACCAAGTGAATGCCAAAGACTTGGACCCTCTGCTGCGGTATGCCGCATGTAGCCATCATACCAAAGGACAATATCTTGAGAGTCAATGTTTTCGTTATTATCGTACGGCACATCCGAATTAGCACCATACGTCCACCCTCTATCTTCCGAACTGCGGTATCGACGCACATGAACATTGTTGTTGTTATACGATGCTACGGGAATAACCTCCCCCGGAACATTCCAGATATTTGTGCCGAATTCAACATCAACTTTATCACCGGTAACTGTGTCCCGAACTTGCCACTGATGGCCCGAAGCGCTGCCAGCACCAGTAGTGAATTCTGTCGTCATTGTTTGCCAGCTACCATTTATAAAGCGACGAACTTGGTCATTACCGCCGCCAGCCAAATCAAAATCCATGCGCCAATAAGGGTAATGTAAATGGGTAATATTACATTGAAGTCCTTTAGCAAAAATATGTCCATCGATCACACCATTTTCGCTTAGATACCAAACCTGATACATAACATAAGCGCCAATCGTATCTTGGATACCAATCTCGCGCCATCGTTCACCATTAATCGTAATCTCACGATTTACGATATTCACATTCCCAGCCCATTCAACTCGAGTTAGAGTACCACCTAATCGGTCTGCATAAGGCCCACATGCGTTATTATCATAAAAAACTCGCATTACGGGAAAGCTAGCTTTTTGTAAAATCTGGGTGCCGTTATATTTGACGTCGCTTAATGACAAGCCATCATAGCTGCCGCTAACATCGTAATCAAAGCTCCAACCACGCCAATCTACGCTAGTTTGAGCCTGCACTGATTGAGTATTTCCAAACAGTAGTAGAAAAAATGCTGCAAAAAAAATATTACTAAATTGCTTAAATTTCATCCCTATTCCTCCCAACTCTCAAGCATGACCTGATTGGTTAAATCTACATAGCCAACGTACTCAGGGCGTGCATCTGCATCAGTGTGGAAAGAGACATAAACGACGCGGACATCGTTAAAGCCTGTTGAACCACTTGGCTTTAAGCCAAGAATGCCAAAACCTTGGAGTTCGTCAACGCGCTCATAACTACCTGCACGCCAATATGCTCGCGCAATATCAACTGCTTCGACAATCTCATCGTCGGTCAATGGTGGTTGATACTCTGAAGGAGGAATCTCAACTACTTCAATAATTTCTCCGTTCTTCATCTGCACTTCAATTGTTGCATTACTCGAATGGCTAAAATAGGTGACAGTTTCTGTTGTATTTTCTTCATCACCCTTTTCGGATTCTGATACAGTTCCAATAAGAGTGTATCGTCCACCAAGTATTGATTGCACATTTGCATTAGCAGACGCAATTTGAGTAGTTTGCGCTAACTGCAATGATGCAGCCGATATTTCTTGCTGTTCATCACTGAACCAAACTACATCTTCAATATTCTTTGGTTGCGGTGGCCACATTCCGCCATAGCCGGTAAATCGATCATATCTATGGCTAACAAAATGACCGTGGTCGTTTGGGGATAGTGCCTCTTCAGGCAACTCATCTGACTGGCCAGCAGAAATTAGCGGTATAAATAGTTGCGTTGAGTCATCAGTATCGGTATCATCTTGAGCCATCGAAAACTGAGAAGGTCCAGGAATCAAAAACAGACTGAGTCCAACTACAACTATTAGCAGTTTCTGCCGGAATTCTGAGAAAAACTCAGGCATAAAGTTTACTCCTAAATAAATAAAAACAAAATACGGTAAGTATAAGTAGCAAAAACAACATCCAGATAAATCTACAGTGAATGATGTGTGAGCAGAGGGTTTGATTAAAGACACTGCTACAATGGTACCTTATATCATAAATATCAGGATGACAATTTTCTGTCAAAATTTAAAGTTATTAACGTTACTATTAATCTTGCATATTAGCAATATGAAATATTTTTGGTAATCGTTCACCTAATGTAGACTAAGATTTCTATGGAGACTTTGATCAGAGTGGTTGGGCAATATGCTCAATGGATTTATGCCCTATGTGGATTCACTGCCCTATACAACATATATAAGACATGGCAAATACGCGCAGAAAGGCGACAGGCTGTTTTTACATTAGAACGCCAGAAAGCAGTAGATGATCTCTACAGAATACTTTTCACCTCATTTATTCTACTAATCATAATGGGTATCACCTATTTTGTAGGAGATGTAATGGCAACTGCAATGGGACTCGACCCCCCACCTAGATCACTCAGTGAAAACCTTACGCCTAATACTGTGGGCGGCGTGCTAGGCGACACAGGCACATTTGGTAATAATGGCGATGAGTTTACCGAACAACAGAGTATAGCCGTAGAAGATGAGCAGTCAAAAGACGGCAACGCGACAACAAGCCGCAGTGCCGGCACAAGTATAATAGATGGCACAATAGATGATGGCAACACAGCAGAAAATATTAGAGGGAGTAATGATGCTGAGCTAACAACCGATGCAGCTACGCAAATTGATACCGAACAAGTTAACGCTGAACAAGTTAATACAGGGCAAGTCGATTCTTTTCAGGTCGATTCTGCACAGGTGAATGTAGATACGAATCAAGGTATAAATATTCCAGCGGCTCCAACAGCACCCCAGCCATTGCCAACACCAACATTCACCTACGCACCACCGCCACCGCCCCCACCAACAATTATTCCTACAGCAATACCAGTGGTGAGTTCGCCGACCTGCGCAGACACACGCGCCCGCATCAACAGCCCAAGCGATGGTGCGATTGTATCTGGTTCATTTAATGTGGTTGGTTCGGCCACACATGAACAGCTTCAATTTTACAAAGTAGAGTATGTGCCTGGCACAAATAGAGACCAAGAATTTGTCTATTTGGCCGGTGGAAACAATCCAATCAATGGTGGCATTCTAGCCACAATCGATTCCACAATCTGGACCAATGGGACATGGACCATCCGTCTTGTTGTCGTGGATCAAACCGGCAACTTCCCCACACCCTGCTATGTCACAATTACCGCTAGCAATTAAACTGATTAGCAGTCTGTCGGAGAGCTAAAAAAGCTGATTTTGTACTCAGGCATTATGCCCGTGTGGTATAAACATAGATACCCTCAGATTTTTGGAAATAGGACGGCCATGATCCCTTACTTAGGCGATTCTGTGGTTAAATCTAAGTACAGAAAATTTCTTTCTCTCCGATAAGCTGCTAGTAAATAATTATTAAATAACTATCAAGAGATTCAAAAATAGAGTCGATCGATACGCCCATGACCCGAAAGCATCAACCACAATCATTCCGACAACGGATGATCATTAGCACAGCCATTTCAGCGGTGTTTTTGCTCTTCTCAATTTTAATCTTTCGTGCGGGGCAATCCAATGGTCAAAAACAAGCGGCCAACGTCTTTGCAACGCAGATAGCCCAAATGGCCACGCTTACAGCCGAAGCCGCATCACTGGCTATCCGAGCACCACTAGTCGAAGTGCCAACAACCGCGCCCGTCGAGCCAACAGAAACCGCAATTCCAACATCTACCTCGACGCCAACTTCAACACCTACAGCAACATCCACATCAACCAATACGCCTACATCCACCCCTACATCCACCGCAACACCAGCCTCCGAGGCCAAGTGGATCGCGCGTTATCAACAGCGCGCAACCGAAGCACTCAACGCGCTAACCGGTGTAGAATTTAGCAGCAATCGCGCCACAATTCTGCTGCGTAGCGTTGCGCAAGAGCACGGCCTAATTTTTGTGCCAGCTAGCTTTTTTCAAATAGAAGGAGAGATCTGGGCAGCAATCGCCGCACCGCGCACCCCAAACGGGCGCAACCACCCCATACTATTTTGGCAAGAAGCTAATGATCGAAATCAGATCCGTAGCCAATTGCTCTTCCCCGAACTAACTACGCTCGCACGTCAGAAAAATGCACGCGACAATGCACCCGACGACCGCGATAGTGGCTACACGCAGTTGCTGACGGGGATCGCCGAGGGCACGGTAACCATGGACGAATTGGGGCGATTCACTATTTTGCTCACCGAACCAGTCCAAACGCGCGACCTTCTTTCGTTCTACATCTTTAGCCAACCGCAAGCAGCCAGCGATTTCGATGGTGTATGGTGGAGCATAGCCGATCCGCTCTGGTCAATTCAGGCCGCAGGCAGCGAATATACATTAGTCCAAGACAGCATATCCACTCAGATACCCAACATCGAGATTGACGGCCCCATCATCTCTGTGCTAGACACAAGTGATAGCGCGGGTGGCGGCACGAATCTGCGCACCGAGCTAAACGCCCCCACTGTCTTCATCGAAGAACCGCCTTTTGCTCGTCAACAGGCGCGCACAATTTGGACAGTCGATCAAAGCGCAGACAGAGCCGGTGCAAAACTCAAAGGCTACAAATTGCAGAGCGGTACATTACTGCCATCTCCATTGACCACGCTGGGCCAAATTCTTACACTACTGCAAAGCGGCAACATAAACGATGCAACAATCTACACCACGCGGCTCGATCTTTTACAGCAAGCATTTGATTTAGGCTTAGGCAATCCCGCTCAATGGGTTGCAATCTACATTGATGCCAACGGCAACGAGTTACTCGACAATGATAGTAGCGACAGGCTACGTCTTTTCGACAATCAGGATCGATCACGCGCATACGATTTAACCTTTGAACGCACAGAGAGCGACAACCAAGAGAGTGGCACCGACACCGTCTTCCGGCTTTCAGCTGTGGCGTCTGTCCCGGGTGGCTACAGCGGAGACGTAGCCTTAGCAGCCGCAGCCGCCACTACAGTCGCCAATAGTGCAGTCACCAGTGATGCGTTAGGCAGCAACAGCTCCACCAGCAGCGCAATAGATGGCGGTAGATCGGCAAATAGCAGTGGACCCGTTGCCAGCACGCAACGAGTAACGCAGACACCAACGTCGACCGCCACCACAATGTCTACACCAACCTTAATTCCAACGGCTACGCCCACCGAACCTCCATCGGCTATTCCCGACATTGCACCAAGTCAGGCCGGTTTGGTGAACGGCAGCTTAGCGACTTCGCTGCCATCCAATTTGCGCGCTGGCCCAGGAATTACCTTTTCAATTTTGGGTGCCCCAGAGGGTGGAACCAAACTCGAATACTTTGGCATTACCGCAGGAGGCGATTGGGTACTTTTACGCGTCAACGATCCAAGCAGTAGCTTCGACGGGGAAATCGGCTGGATGGCGCTTGATCTGCTGCGCTGGGACAACTCGCTCGATATCTTGCCAAAATTCTTTAGCGATGGCACCCCCCTTATCCCGTTTACGCCAACACCACTAGGCCAACAGGGAAACAGCGAACGTAGCGATGACGAGTCCGGATCCACCTCAAGTAATACTGCAGTAGAGAGTGCAGACCCGGTGGGCACGCCAGTCATCCGTCTGCCCCAAATCGGGTTGCGCGCAGCACTGCCTGAATTGCCGCTGCCAGACGACAACGAGTTTCTGCTCTCTGTGATTTCAAATGAGATCCCAGCCAATCCTAATGCGCTCATCGACGTAGTGGATGAAGCAGGGCGCAGCTTTCGAATCGATCCAAGAGCGGCGACAGTTGAAGCATGGAGCGGCCTATTTGGCATCGAAGAGAGCACATGGACGGCGGCATCCGCGGAACTGTTATGGCCCGATACCAAGTTATATGTGCAGGGCAGCCAAAACGGCAACCAATCCGATGTATTAGATGCCGTACGCATCCGAATTATCGATCCGCCACAGCGTGAACGCAGCACACTTTTATCGCTACCCTTGCTCGCTCCAACCGTTGAAAATGAGCAGGCTATGGCGCTCCTTGGTAGCCAATCTACATCGGGTCTCTTTTTGCTAGAGCGTGGCGGAAATCTTCAGCAACTGGAGCCTACACAACAGTATGCACGCTGGCTTAGTGATGATGAGCAAGATGGTTTGTGGTTCGAAGCCGAGCTCGTTTCTGGGGGCGTTAGCGCATTCAGCTGGCAACGAACTGATGGCACAGGTTTGCAAATTAACGCACAGCCCTACTATGCTGTACAGGGTGTTGCGGGCGATGATGAGGGCAATCTATGGTGGGTCGAAGTGCCGCAAATGGTGCGCGGTCCATGGCAGCTTTGGCGATACAATCCACGCATAGCCACTATCGATCTCTATGCCCAAACATCGGGCGACCTCTTCCGCACGGGTGACAATATGGGGGCCGCAGCACTTGCACCGCGCTTGCTTGCAATCAGGCAAAGCGACGACGGCTCAGAAAATTTATCATTGCTGCTCAACACCTTTGATCCCATCCGTCAGACGCTTAATACCGGCATTTTTCAGCTAGAGTTGATTGCCAATGCCGAGGGAGAGACAAATCGCACCAGGCCAGAAGAAGCAGCGCTCACACAGCTACTACCGGCCAATGCATATGTTGGCCCACTCCAGCTAAATTCCGATAGAAGTCAGCTAGCTTATTTTGTTTATGATGCATTGAAGCCTAGTTTAACAGCGGGCGTTGTCACCCCACCAAATCAACTCAAAATAATCGCACTGCAAGGCAGTCAAGCGGGCCAGTCGACAACGCTTTACGAAGTGGAAAATCAATTCGAATTTCTTGCACCCAAAGTCACGTGGCGGGGACCGGATCGTCTTGTACTTACACGAAGTCGCTTTTCTGGTGACAACAATTTTTCATTCGACCGCTTTGGCTTAGTAGAAATAACGCTGCCAGCCGCCGAAAATGCGAACGAAGCACCAAAGATCAGCACCTATTTGCTAACCGATCTACAGCGGGTAAGCGATTTTGTCTCATGTCAAAACGGTCAGTACACGCTCTTAATTTTGGGCGACGCAGAGAACAACCTAACGCTTGGGCGCTGGAACGGAGCCGGTCGCCCACGTCCACTCTTTAGTTTGCCAGCAGCAGTAGATCGCACTCAGATCTGCTGGCAAGCTGCGACTCCATAATTATCAATAGCACAAATATCAATGAACCAGTATCTTTCACGTTTTAGCTTACCAGAAGGGTGGGTCTATTTTTCAAATTGGCAAGATGGAATTGTTGCGCTTATTGGCGCGCTGCTGATTACGCTGATGATCATCTGGTGGAGGCAGCAGTCGAATCATTGGTTTCGCATGGTTGTGAGCATGTTGTTAGCAGCCGTAATCCTTTGCATTAGCAGCTTTTACTTTTTTGAAGTGCCGCGCTATTTTGTTAGTTGTCCAGAATCAATTGGGTGTGATGGATGGCGTGGCTTTCCACAGCCTATTGCCCAGGTTGGCGTGGTTGAAATGAACAGTAACGGTGTGCAATCGTTGAGAGAAGTAATACGTGTTGCGCCCCTCGATTTTGCATTTAATCTTCTAATTCTTTGGCTTCTGTTGTTGGGTGCAAGCGTTATGTGGCGCTTAATTATTCTATCCACAAACTGGTCAAGTCGCCCGCTCCGCACTCGCCTGCTGCTGATATTACTTTTCGGAATTCTACCTTGGGCATTGCTTCCTCGCTTTCTTAGTCCACCTGAACCAACACCGACCGGTAAGGCTTTTCAGATCGCGAATAATGCCCGTCGTTCAGCAGAATTTACCTACGGCGTCACAGGGCTTTGGGTACATCAACTCGCGCTAGAGGACGTACGATCTGCGCCAGAGAATTATGAAACGGAGTTTTGCTCGCCGCAGCCTACCGAAAAAATTAATCAAGTTTGTATGCGTGGATATACATATTTTTATCTCCCTTGGCGACGATACTTAATCGAATTAGATCCGGATGGTGTAACGTCATGTAATATCACCGAGCTAGAATTAGTCCAACCGTGTTGGTAAGTAGAGCAGTCTCTCGCTTGAAAAATTCTAGTTCTATTGGATTTGGTAGAACGCGGTTACTACAACGGATTTGGATGCAAGCGAATTTTTATGCTCGATTTTCAGCATGAATAGGTAGATTGATTAGACGAACTCGCACCCTGCTGCTCGGACTGCTTAGGGATTCCAGTAATTGCGTTGGACCAGCACTATCCATTTGTATCTTAATCAGTTATAGCACATCTGAGTTACCCGCCGATTCTGATAGAATCAGGAAAAAATTTCGCTATGAATCAACAAGCTTTTCCATAAGTATCTCATAAATTTGCTACTTGACAGGCTTATAAATTTATGAGATACTTTGCTTAGCTGGGTAGAAAACAAACAGATGTTCTAGATTATTGCGAACAACTGCCGAGCCTAAAATAGCTATCTTATAAAAAAAGGAGGTGGTGCATATGGACTGTAGTTCTAGTATACGTTCGGTGGCATCACTTCCTGGGATTCTTCGTTAAGCAAAATTTGTTTAATGGAGGTATCACTAAATTTGATGCCACCGAACACAAGAAAAAAGGGACACTTACTTAGGTAAGAGTCCCTTTTTTCATTTTAGCCCGCATAGGCAGATTCGGTATTTTGGAATAGCGGATTTACATTCTCGAACCATAAGTTTATACCCATGATCTTCGAACAATCGCAGAAGTTTTTATTGCCCCTCACCCACTCCTCGATTCGGCATCAACAATCTATCAATTTATACATATTATATTTGAACCGCTATACAATTTTAAGGTTTGCGTATAGTTTTCGTTGATTAAAAATGAAACCAAGCCGTGATATACTAACAGCATAGATTTAAATATTTATGGAGGATAGCATGGCAGCAATAAAATTAGCGAATCAAACGATTCAGCCTGTATTTAGGTATGCTTTAACGCTAATCTATGCCCTTCGACCCCAATTCAATAATAGTATAAAGCCAACTCTCTTTAGTGGAATCTCTAACCAGAAACAGAACGATAACGACAGATTATTAAAATTTTCGCTTGCAGTAGGCTTTATTAGTACCTGTGGCATCATCGGCATTTTACTTATGCTTATTTTTGGCAGCACACAGTAAAATTATACTTTT
>Ga0114957_1002635_pt1 | contig 16840 bp, 15 predicted proteins | sample BantaG_FD_87175 | JGI IMG/M metagenome (GOLD analysis project Ga0114957, IMG submission 87175) | Marine algal microbial communities from Bantry Bay, Ireland - BantryBay_4 metaG | ecosystem: Host-associated > Algae > Red algae > Unclassified | place: Bantry Bay, Ireland | collected 2014-11-21 | reverse complement strand
TGGTCGATTTAATTATTAACAAGGGTTTTTTCACCCCTTATCAATAATTAAATGCGGATATTATCAAACACTGTGTTTTACTTAGATTTTGAATAAATCCTTATTTGGAAAAGTAGCAAAGTCAAACTAAGGAGTACTCTGATGAAGGCAATGAAGAATAGGAGCGTCGGTACGCTCATGAAGTACGCCCCATAGTCGGGACCGCCGCATAGTAAAATCATAGTATTTAATTTTTCAATGTATTATTTGGGATGAAAACACGACTTAATTTTTTTAATTTTTCATAAAATCATACAAAAAATATGTAAAAAATTACTTTTTTATTTTTAACGAGGAATTTCTCGCTCAACATTTCGTCTTTTTTCTCTTTCAAAAATTCGCTCAATCTCATCTTTCACACCTAATGTTTTAAAACGATACTTCCGCTTACCACTTATGACTCCGGTTAATTTTTCACCTCTGTAATAAGGCTTTAAATCTTGATTTTCGAGTGAATTTATGAACTCATCGGGTGAATCAGCACGTAAACAGATGTCTCGAACTTGCTCTTTGATTCGTTTTCTTTTGCTTACTTGCCCACTTCGTTTTTGGGCTTGATATTCGCGGTCTTTTTGTTGCGTTTTTCTGCGCCCATGTCGGACGATAGTATGTTGAAGTTGTGGGTATTTTTGTATTTGATATTCCTGCATTCGTATTTTTAAATCCTGAAATTCTTTGCGCGAAAGTCGCATAGCTTTCCCCGTCCGATATTCCACACCCGAACAGCATAAATGAATGTGAAAATTATCCGTATCAAAATGAGGAACGGCAATATACATGCCGCGCAAACCGCGATATTCGATGTATTTTTTGGTAAAATCTCGCATCATTTCAACATCAATGTGCGGTGAATCTTCTGCATTAAATGAGATAATTTCGTGGCTCAAAATTGTATTTCCCGTTCGTTTGTGGATGCGAAATGACTCATTTTCTTCAAATTGTTTTACCCAATCTTCCACCCGATTTCCCTTCAAATTATGTTTAAAATAAACATCATATCTCGCTTTGAACGATGATGTCTTTTCGGTAAAATGTAGCGGATTAGTCGTTCAAAATCCGGTGATTTTATTGCCTTAATTTTGATTATCATAAGACGAGGTGGAGTTAAGAATATGTTTGAGTATGTTTCGGAAATCGGGACTGTTTTTGACCGTTTTCACAATCAACATTTCAAGGCTTGGCGGGTACCGAAGTGCTTGTGTGACTTCCTTTTCTAATCGCTCAATTGTTTTGCCTAACCGCTCGTAATCAAGCGTTAATTGTGGTGTTTTTTCGGCAATTTGATTAATGGAAGAATAGGCTACCGAAAGTAAGTATTCTAATTGTGCAATTCGCTCATTATCAGGTATTAAATATTCGTTTTGAAGATATGCTAAAGCTGCATTTTTGATAAATTTGGAAGGACTTGATTGGTGCTTTTTTGCTGCCTCACAAATGCGTTTATTTTCTTCTTTTGAAAGTTGAATTTGATACTCTTTTCGTTGGCTGCGTTGGTGACGTTTGTAGGCTCTTTGATAGCTTTTGCGATAGGCTTTTTTTGCGGCTTTTATGGCGAGTTCGTCGCCGAGTTCGAGTACGCCGTTTTGGTCGAGGTATTCGATTCATGAAGGTATAGTTTGGTGTTGATTCATACGGGAATTAGGTGGTCAGTTATTAATCGGGGATGCTGATGCGATGTATGATTTTTGGAAGATTGTCCGGAATGATTTGTGAAGTGAGTTGACCGTATTTTTGCCATTTTTTGTATTTGTAATATGGTCGTAAATTAGTAAGTATTGGTCGTTGATTGCCAGATAATAAAATTACTTTATCGGATTTCATCGGCGGTCATCAAAGGTCTGATTCGAGTGCCTCCTTTTTCATCTTCGTATTGATATTTGCCTAAAATGTGTTCGAGATAGCGGGCGGTTTCGAGGCTTTGTCCGGTGAAATAGAGTTGTGTTCGACAGTTAGAAAGGACACTTTGTGCATCGTTTTTACCGTAAGATTGAATGAGTTGATTGAAGTCTTGCAAGACCAACAACATTCCGGCGCGATACTTACGCACATTCGCCACCGCAAGCGGCAAAACTGGAATATACAACGACGCACATTCATCTATCAAAAAGAAAATATCGAGTTCATTTTTGCTTGGTAATCGCTGTAAAATATGACTAAACATTTGCTCAAAAAACACATTCGTCAGAGGGCTGTAACAGCTTTGTTCGCTGATACTGTTTTGGATAAACAAAGCTGTTTCTGTGTATCTAAATTGCTCTAAATCAAGTGTATCTGTACTGGTGATTTGTTCCACTACATCGTCCTCAAATAAACTCAAAGCCGACAAACAAGTCGCAATAATATTGGTCAATAACTTCTCATCATAAGCCGTAAATGAACGGTAAGCGGTGGTCAGTTCTTCGTCTTGATAGACATTGGAAAGGCGTAATATATCATCTGGTTTCGCGCTCATTATTTGCAGCAAATAACGAACATTATTTAGCGTGTGATAACGATTTTCTTGTAATTTGACCACACGAATCAGTACGCTCAATAAGGAAGTTGCCTGAAAATTCCAAAAGGCTTCTTTTGAATTACCGAGCGCAGTACGAATCAAAAGTGAAGCTAATTTATTGACATCAGAAAGTGAATGAACTCGCGCCAACGGATTGAATCCGATACTATACCGCGCATCTGCAAAGTTGAGAATTTGGACTTTATAACCGCGTTCTTTGAACCGTCCACTACTTTTCAAAAACAGTTCACCACTTGGGTCGTGAATTATCATACTGCCCTGCATCGTATAAATCGACGGAATGAGTATTACGGAAGATTTACCCGTTCCCGTACCGCCGATGATGAGTGCATTTTGGTAGGAATCTCTGAGGGACAGATTGTATTTACCATTGATGCAGAAACCTTTATGTCGTTTGGATAGGACGCTTTTTTCGGAGATAAAACGTGCTTCGTATTTGTGCGAAGGCTTTTTACCTGTGAGCAAATTGAGCAAATGTTCAAAGATGTATTCGAGTGCGCCAATCAGTACAGAAAATACTTTTTCAATCCACATCATAGGCTACCGATATGGACTTTAGCCCCGTTTTCTTCGAGTAGCTTTTTGTAAATGTGGACGAGTTTTTCGTAAGTTTTGCCTTCCTGATAATTGTTTGCTTGATATGTGAAATAGATATTGATTCCGCTTAAATTCATTGGTGTGAATTGTTCTTTGTATAGCTCAAATATGTATTCTGTTTCGTGTATGAGTAAGTGGTAATTTTCAGCTTCATATAATGATAGCCAAGCCGAATTTTCCATTAAATCACTGGTAATAATCAGTGTTTTTCGTGTTGCCGGACTTTGTCGGAGTAATTCCAATTCATGTGTAATCGTCTCGAAAACAAGCGAGTGATTTTTGTCGAATGGCAGATTTTGAGCTTCCTGAATGTCTTGTTGAATATCCTTGATGTAGTTTTTGATAAGTGTATTTCGGAGGTAGATATTGGATGTTGTCGGCTTGGTAGATGCAAGGTTTTTAATAAGACTTTCAGTGTATAAAACATCGCCAATATTACGGATTTTGAATTGATGCTTTGACCATTTATTAGTTTCAATTTGTGCAGTGATTTTTTGTATATCTTGTTCTGAAAGGACGGTTTTGTTTTGCTGATGATTGGTGATGTCGAATAAGATAGTCGTTGTAGTTGCACTTTTTTGTGGTGAAGTCGTGCGTAAAATGGCTTTTATTGCGATGAAAAATAAGACAATTATGAGTATGGTGATGAGGTATTTCATAGGATTTTAGGGTTAGTTTTGTTCGGGTAAATAATAGATACCTTTGAGTGGCGGCACTTCGCTTGCAAAGCATTTGGGCGTAATACCGTCCGACCTGCGTAAGAGATTTTCCTGAATAAACACCCCCACCGCTTCCCTGTACCAAAGATGTATTTGACGCTCCAAATCATGCGCCTGACCAATGTTGAGAATACGATTTTTGACGTGTTGTTCGGCTTGATTGTGGAGTTGTTTTTCTTGTTGGGTGAGGGTTTTGTGGGCTTGTTGACGTTGGTGTTGCTGATGCTGTTTTTTACGAGTTTGAATGAGGGCTTTGATAGCTTCCCATTCCGGTAAAAGGAAGTACGAAACCACCGCCGAAGCGATAAACACAAACAAATTCAACAACACAAAATACACCGGAGAAACACTCTGTTCAGTGTGTAGTGTCAACATCTGTGAGCGCAATAATCCCAAGACCGTAAATATCACCGTCACAATAGCAATACCGCCAAAAGCGATAAGGATTTTACGCCGTTTCTCATCTTCCCTTTTGACAAAAACAGGCAGCGCATGTGACCAACAAAACAGCGCAATTGACAAAGCAAAAGCCAAAGCCGCTGATGCCAGCCACATATCACCAAAGACCTGAAAAGCACTGATATTGAAAAAAGTCTCGCCGATATGCAGCAAGCCCGAAAGCAAGAGCGCAAACACCAAACGAATCTTGACTTCCGCGTAGTCTGGCACACCGCCGTCGAGTTTTTCCTGTCGTCCGGCTTCCTGTAGTTGGCGGAGGTCTTTTTGCAATCGCTTTTTGTTGGCAGTGGTGATTTGATGATTGATTTTGCCGATTTGGTGAGTGGTCGTGGTGCCGAGATTGGTGTGTACGGTTGCCAACAAACTACTATACGCACTGCGGATTTGGTAGATGTACGGCAATAGGTATTTTTCGCTTTTATCCGGTTTTCCAAGTTCGGCAAAACGCCCGGCGGTGGTGCGGGCATTTGCCAATATTGTTTGATGTTCGTGAGTGAGTTGAGGCAACAGCATAAAGGTGACAGAAGATTGTCCTTGATTGCTGTGGTTGCCTTGTTGCTTCTGTTGGGGGTATTATTGCAGATGTGGGTGTGGATAGCAATTTTCGGATATGGAAAATCATCCACAACTTATCGCCACCTATTTAATCGTCAATTCTATTTCTGCATTTTTGGATTCGATATTTCCGACATAATCCTCTGCAATAGAATAGAAGTAATATTTGGTACTGGTTTTGTGTCGAATAAAATTTCATGCGTTTGCCCTTAATCAAAATCGCTTAGATATGTATGACGACTGCCTATTATACTCCTGTTATGAAATGCCTTATTTGCGCGGCAAAACAATTGCCCTCAATACAACCGTTGTATTCAACCAAAAAAGGCAGGTCGCATGACCTACCTTCGTATCTACATCTCAATGAGTTGTTTGAGATAGGTTTGTTTGATTTTCCCTCTGTATGCTTTTTCGAAGTCGAGTTGTGCGCGTTCGAGTTTGTGTTGCATGTTGTCAAATCGTGTTTGTAGTTCGGTGGAGATAGCCGAGTTGTCGCATTGAGGGTTGAGGGTATTGGTTATAGAAGAGAATTTTTTATAATATGCAAGCCCTTGTCCTACAAATCTTTCATACTCATTGTAAGCGTCCATAACTTTTGAGAGGGCGAAATTGATGTCGCGGAGTTGTCGGTTGCGTTGCGTTTCGCTTTCGTTTTTGAGCATGGTGAAATAGTTGGGGATGAGGTCGCTGTCGAGGTTGTCGCTATGTCCGCTGATGTAGTTGTCGAAGGTGTTGCTATAGCCAACCTTTGAGGTATATTCACCAAAAAGCATATTGAAGTCGTGGTTCATTTTTCCGAGTTCGGAAGTGAGGTATTGGAGGTCAAAATTGATGATGGGTAGATTGCACGATGCCTGAGAAGTGAAATCGAGAATACAAAGCGTCTCTTGCGTGAGATTGTGCTTATCTCTGCGCTCACTGACGATGGAACGGGTCAAAAAATAGGCGGTATTAAGAAAGGCATTACCCATATCCATATCGGGCAATGTAAATCCTTTTCTAATGGATTTTTCGGTGAGATGGTTGATGTTTTGCTGGAAAGTGGGAAAGGTGTTTGGGCTAGAGAGGTCGGTATAACTGCGTTGGAAGTCGAGACTTGCAAATTGACTTTGCAGGGTACCGAGATATTCAATCATATCTTTGATGACAAGTAGCCCGACTTCGTATCTGATTTGGCTAATGTCAATGTTGAAGCTTTCTTTTTGTTCGGTGACATCTTCAAATTTTTGTTGCTTTTCTTCAAGGAGTTCTACTCGTTGGGTGAGGGCAGAAAGTGGGTCGTCTTCATAGTCCAGATTATCAATTTCATCTTCAAAATCAGATTTATAAAGGTCATATTCGTTGTCTTTCTTGTCGATATTTTCTTCAAGATTTTCAATTTGTTGGGAGTATCGACTGAGTTTGCTGTGGTCAAATTGGGCGAAGGTCATCGTCGCAACGATGAGCGTAGTCAGGATGGTTAGTGTTGTCTTTTTCATTATAGTAGTTTTTTTCATGTTTTAGCATAAATTATTTTTGTAATATTTTCATAGTCAAATTTTTATACAAAAAATAATTCAATTTAAACTTATTTGTGTATTAATTTTTGCGGGTCACTACTATATGAAAACGAGGTAGAAAGGTGACAGGTTTTTGAATGTTGAATAATGCTGTTTTATAATTTTCTACTGACAATCATTGTCTTTTTTGAGTGTTCGTATTAATCTGAAGCCGAGGTAGCGTCTTTTTTCGTAGTGAAAAATATAATACCTTTTGGCTGTTCTGGCTCTTTTTGAGGAGGATTTGAAATTGCCACCACGTATTTCTCTTCGTGTTGTTTCTTCCTGATAAATATCGCGACACCATTCGGAGACGTTGGTATTGATGTGGTGTATATCGCCGGTTTTGAGTGATTTGGCGGTGTATCTGTTTTTTATATCCATGATTTTTTTCTCCTGAATATCTTTGAAATTATTGGTGGTGGCATAGACTTCGTAGGGTACGCCGACTCTGGCTGCGTATTCCCATTCGTCGGCACTTGGAAGGTCGTATTTGTAGAGACAATTTTTGTCGGTGAGCCATTTGGCATAGGCTTTTGCGCCATCCCAAGAAACCATGACTACGGGAAGGGGTCCGTTGTGTGCCTTGTATGTAAACTCTGTTCCATTTCTTCGTATTTTACAATATGGGCTTTTGAGGCTTATCCATGTTTTGAGTTTATTATGGTCGGTTTCCCAGTCGTTCAAAAATTCGCAATATTCGGCATTGCTTACTTCGTATTTGCCCATGCCGATGTAGTAGTTGATGGTGACAGGTCGTCGTGCTTCGTCCTTATTTCTTATCAGTTGTTCTTTGCCTTTTTTGGGGCTGCCAATGGTGTCAGTACCTTCAGGTAGTCGAACGGTTTTATAAATGATTTCTTTACCACTGATGGGAGGGGCGCAAAAATTTTCATATCTGAATAAGGCTAAATTACCGAGTTCATTTCGTATCATTTGTGGGTGTTGTATTCGCATGGTGTCTTCGTCGTCATCATCAATAACAATAACATCCTCGCAAAGACCGGGAACTGTGTCTTGGAGATATTTAAATATTTCATCTATTTTAATCACATCATCTGTTTTTCCTGTTTTGTTTGTTTTGTTGGCTTTACCATTGAATCCCATTAATAGAGCTTCAGTAAAAGCACCATTCTGCCATTTGGGGTGTGTATATGACTTAGCATCAAATTCACTTGATGCAATAATGGTATATCCTGTTAGCTGGTTATTTTTACCGGGTGTTGGGAGGAATGAGCCATAGAGTCCTTCTTCTCCTGAGTTACAAGCGTCTATGAAAAATATTTTTTGGGTATGAACGGGGTCTAATCTTGCGTATAAGTCTTCGAAGCTGACAACTGCTTCTTTGTTGTTGGCTTTCTTATAATCATGTCCTTGTATGTAAAATATACTATCTTTTCGATGTCCATGGGAAGAAAAAAACAGCATAAATACATCATTGGGTTTGATGATATTGGAGGTAATCATGTTATCTATCTGCGTCAGTATTTCCTCTGCTTTTGCCTCTTTTTCGACGAATGTTTTGGCATTGATTTTACCATAGAGAGCAGAGTTGCCACAGTCTTGTAGACTAAATGCTTGTTTCAAATCATTCGCATCATTATCGGTATAGTAAACATCAGGGGGGGCAGGTCCGAAAGCGAGCAGATATAAGTTTGGTTTCGGTACGGCTCCTCTACTAACGAGCAAAGGTCGGGAGCTATATTGTATGTTTCCTTGTTTATCTTGTAGCGTAAGTGCGATAGAGAGGAGCGTATCGTTCGGAATATTGAGTCGGGTTTCAAAATGTATGGCATCAAGCGGTACCTTTTCTGAGGTATTTCCTTTAGATTGGAGATAAGCGGCTTTTCGCCCGTTTATCATTACTTGTGGGATAGTACCGTTCGGAAGGTTGACAATTTTTAATTCAATATTGAGCACATTGCCGTTGTGTTCATAATAAGCAGTGGCGTTGGGTATAGGGCTTATCCATTCAATGCTGGGTTGTGACCAACTAATGATAGCAATACCGATAAAAATAAAGGATAGAATATACTTTTTCACTCTGTTTAAATTTGCTTGTTTGATATAATCAATGTTTTATATCGGTTTTTTAAGCAAATTTAATGTTTATAGTGATATTCTATAATTTTTTGTTATATTTTTTGTCGGATTTTGTAGGAATAAGTTTTTCTTTTCTTGCCATTTTGAGGAGTTTGAGTTGTTTTTTAAGCGCATTGCCGTGGTTGACAATGTACTTTTGATTGACTACTTCCCAAGTCATTGTGATGGATTCGATGGGGTATTGGGCGAGCATTTTCTCTTCATCTTCATTAATGATAAAGGTTGTAATATGTTCTGTTTTATTGTATTTTTCGCTGTACATAGTAAAATGCTCAATGCCGTATATTTTTATTTGTTTAGCGTTGGTGAGATGCAATGTGAGCGTAGGGGGCAGTGGTTTGTCATTATAGAATCCGGTAAAATCTCCTTGTGTGGTTGTCTTGATTTTGAGGTTGACCAAATGCCCTTTACCCATAAAAGCTGCTTCACCTACAATCAGTCGCTTAGAGTCATTAAATAAGGCTTCGCTGTTGTGAATCCATTTTATTTGTGAGACAGGTTCGGCGTATTGGATATTAAGCAAATGGGCAAGCTGTTTGTGTGAATTGTGTGTGAGTTGCTTGGTGCTAAAAAAGGGGAAGTTGTCCCCAAGTCCATTGAGGGTGCGGCCGGGGCGTTGTACATCTCGAATACCTTGTGATTTGCAGAGTTGCGGTATTTGCTGTTGGATGTATGCGAATATTTCTCCAGTGGTAATGAATTGGTCTTCGTTGCGGTCCGCATTGCCATTAAAACCTTTGAGCAAGGCTTCGGTGAAAGCCCCGTTTTGCCATATATCGTGATAATAGGAGTTGGTACTGCCAATGCTGGAGGTGATTATGGTCGTACCGATGCCTTTATTGTATGCGGCGAGTTTAGTTCTGTTACGTTTGCGCGGGTTGATACTTTTTGTGTTGACAACTATCGAGGGATTGTTGTCGGCGTAGTCGTCATCTTCGGGAGCGATATTTTCATTGCTTGTATGGACTCCACCACCGGACGAGCAAGCATCCATAAAGATAAGTTTTCGGGCTTTGGAAGTTTCAAGAAGTTGGAGTATTTTTGGGATAGATATAGATGTTGTGGTATTGGAAGGGGTATAATCACTGGCTTGTACCCGAAAATTACCATCATTGTCAATGAAGCCATGAGAGGAGATGAATAAGATAATCAGGTCATTTGCTTTCAGTTTTTTTTGCTTAGAAAGCACAGTGATTTCCTTTCTGATATTTTCGGCATTTGCATATTTTCCTGTTAGTGTTTTGCTGATGACTTCGCTATAAATACCACTGTTATTGGCTTGATTTTCAAAGATATGAGCAAAGTCAAGCGCATCTTCTACGGTATATTGAATAGCTGGGGGCGTAGCTCCTATGGATAGTATAAAAAGTCTGGGGGTATCAGCTTTCACATAAGAGTTGATTGCAGTGAGCAGCAGGAATAGATGGAGAAAGACGTATATCTGCCGGATATTTTTTTTCATGATACGATTTTAATCGGAGCGGTGCATAAATATGTAGCAAGTCAGGCTCTAACCTAACCTGCTGATATTTGTCGAAAGTACAGGTTACCGCTCTATAACCCCATCGGTACGCGCTCTTTTTACATTATTTAATTGTTCGATGAGTGCATCGCGCTTAAAGACTTGATAGACTTCTTTGCCGATTATCCAGTTGATACCTACCGAAGCAACTTTGTGTTTTTGCAACATCCTGCGATATTCATTATCTATATTGAAGGCTACTTTGTAGAGGGTCTTGTGCTGGTCAGGGTCGTATATACATTCGTAATAATACACTCGCAGAATGATAGACCTCTTATTCTCAAGATTAATTACTACTGATGTGTAAGGTCCCAACTCGCCGTAATGATCAAAAGCATTGCCTTTGATACTGATGGTCATACGCAAGCCGAGTTTTTTGTGCGTACCCATAAAAGCACCACTACCTTCAAGGTATTTCTCGTCATCTTCTTTTTCATCAAAGAAAGAAACAGGGTCGTGTTCCCAGCGTTGGGGGGCTTTATCTATTGTTTGCCCAATACTAATATTGTAATCAGGATGCAGTACGACACGGTTTGTGTCAGTAGAATCGGTTTGTGCTATATGTTGCGTAGTACATATTAGAAACAGCATAAAGATTGTGAGTATTTTATGAATATCTGCTTTCATAATTTGTTTATTTGTTTTATAATAATTTGATATAGTGGTTTTTATAACGGTGATTTTGTGTGCATATTTAGTTCTTTTGCAGTTTTAGCCTCTCAATAATACCATCGTCCTCTGCCCTTTGGATGTTGTCCAATTGGCGTATAAAAGCATTCGGGGTAGTGACTTCATATCTTTTTCTACCGGATGCCCAACCTACATCTACGGACGTAACTTTTCTTGATTCCAACAATTTCTTATCCTTTTGGGTAAAATCATATGCCGTAACATAGAAGGTCTTATTACGTACCGGATCATAATTACACATATACATATAGGAAAAATCAGATGTAATATATTTCTTCTTTGTGCCTTCAATATTGACCACTATACGGGGTAAGTCTCTGCCAAAATATGCAGTAGCCTCTCCTAAAATAGCTATTTCTATTCGCAACCCCATCTTTTTTTCCGTTCCCATAAAGATAATTCTACCCTCAAGGTAGGGTTCTCCATTATCGTAACCCCGAAAGAGCGTGATGGGATATTGTTCCCATTTTTGTTCCTCTTCTAACTTGGTTTTAGGCTTAAAATCCATCTCATAACCGGTATATGTTGTGAGACCAGATTCTTCGTGGGATAAGGGTACATGCTCGGCAAGTGGTTCTTTATAGTCCTCGCTTTTTGTATTAAGTGCGAAAAAGGGGATGTCCACCTTGAATTTTAGGATGTCAGGACGCTGGACATCTTTAATCAACAACTCCTTACAAAGTAGAGGTACTTTACGATTCAGGTAATTATATATCTCTCCGGTAGTGATATAATTGTTTCTGTCCAAGTCGGCTTCACCCTCAAGCCCTTTCAAAAAAGCTTCGGTAAAAGCACTATTTTCCCATTGTTTAAAGTAGTAAGAATCTCCGACACTTGAGGTAATAATGGTATAATCGGGTTTGGCTGTGGTAATTTCTTTAATGGCATTGTGTAAATTACCTGCTTTGATACCAGCTTTGAAGGGAGGAGGAATACGACCTCTGCCGGACTCACAAGCATCAATGAAGAGAAGTTTCTTACCAGCTACCTTACGAGGTTTACTGCCATCCGGGATTTTATATGTACCATCAAAAATATCTATTAAATCATTCAATAATAGGGAGGTCTTTTCGGGTGTAATTTTACTGTAATCAGAGGCTTGCAACCAAAATTTCTTTCCATCTCTGTAACCATGTGAGGAAACATAAAAAATGAACACATCAATTGGTTTTATTTCATTGAGTTGAATGAATGATTTTAAGCGTTTTTCTATTCCCGTGGCGGTTGCTGTTTGCCCGACGACGGTTTCTGTAACTACATTCTCATACAGCCCGCTAGATATGTCTTTTTGTCGGAGTAGAGCTTTCTCCATGTCATTAGCATCCTTTATTGTCCATTGTATATCGGGTGGTGTAGCTCCTACAATAAATGCAAAAAGACTTGGCTTCTCTTCTTGGTCGGTCGTATCATAGCAAGTCGATGTATCAAGTACTTCATTCGCTACCCTTGGGTTGTAGAATGAATCATATTGAGGTGTATTATTGCTAAAACTGATAAAAACAGTCGATAGAAGCAATATCCGAAATGCGATAGATTTTCGCAGTAAGCAAAAGTTCTTCATGATAACTTTAGGTTTGGATGATAGTATGATATTCAGTTCGTTTTTGTACAAAACATATTTTTGAGAATTCAAATGTATTTCGCGCTAATTTTGTGACGAAAAAACATGTTACAAATATACTCGTAGAATAACTGTGTAGGGTTATCAAAATTTTGAATAAAAATATTTTTATGTCACAATTCCTTCAAATATATTATTTTTTTGTCAAAAATGCTAATAATGATATATATTGCATGAATATTTCGCTTATCGAAATCAACCCCAAATCCCGAACTGATTATGTTTCTGCATAATTTCTGCTGAAATTCGGAACTGGGGAGCAAGTAAAATGCGGAATGTCGCAAGACGAATGCTTTTACAAAATATGAGTATTTAAATACTCAAATATTGACTTTGAGCAAGGGAAATTCGCCTTGCGATTCGCGTATATTTCTACTCTTAAAGAGTATCTATCAATTCGCCTGTACTTCAAGCACCACAGGCACTGCCGTACCCCTGTCGGATGCTGCCTTAAAACTCATCATATCGTTTGTATAGCGGATGTCCTCATTTGGCATTAGAATATCGCCAAAACCTTCATTGAGTCGCTGCCCGAAATCCCGGTGTGCAGCCTCATGCACTCGCACGATACGTTCGGTAATATCATGGAGTTCGTGATGCGAATAAATCACACAAATGTAATCCTTACCGGAATGCACTGACTGAAGTGCTGATTGCTCGTCGGGAATGACCATGTATGCGGCATCATCTGGCACGATAGTCGGTTTCAATGGCACTTTATTGGCAGTCATCAGGTCGCGATGTGGTTCATTGAGCTTGGCATCGGGGTGTAGTGCCATATTGATGAGTGGCGGAAAGTGTACCTCTGTCTTACCTTCGGCATCCATGCTGAATACATAGGTATAGGAGTAAGCCTTCATAGTGGTACCAAGTAGCTGATAAACATCTCCGGTCTTCCAATCGGGCAGGATGTAGGTATTGCCCTGCAAAATGGGACTTGCCGATGCAAATACAGGCTTGTCCGTATGCTGATCGTATTGCTTTACAAATCGAAATTCAAATGTACCGTGCAGATTTACTGTATTTTGAGCAACAGGCTGACTCGGCTCAATTTCATCGTCGATAGGGGCAATTGGTCGGGGAGAAGGAGTAGGTTGTACCTTGCGGGAAGGCTTGTTTCCTTCTTCAGCGATAGGTGTTTCTATTTCAAGGGGCGGAAGTGTACCCTCGCCAGATGCCATGACGTAGCCTTTGAGTGCCATCTGTCCAAAATCTTCGTAAGGCAACCAGAGGTAGCTTTCGTCAGTCCATCTTTTGCTACTCACGACTTCGAAGGCACTTCTGTCGCTATTATATCCGACCACACACACAGGATGCCTGCCATCGGGTAGGTGTCTATGGGCTTGTACATTGAGTTGTACGATGACCGAATTATTGTTTTTGTACAATTGCCTTTGTACGGCAAGCACTTTATCTTCTGCTGCCATCGACTCGTTTAAAATACAAAGGTGGTCTTTTATTCTGTTTTCTGCTGCTGCTTTTGTGACTATTCTATCGGGTTTGACAGCGCATTTACCAGTAGTCGGAAAGTCTTTTTCAAGCGCGACACCGCGTATTTTTACTATATCCAAACCTTCATCGATATTGATGTCGTCGGTACAGTTTTTACGTAAGTAATTGTGGATGGAATACGGTGAGTAGTTATACAAGGCAGGGTCGGTAGTGGCATAAGCACCGGCTTTGGTGACAGACATCAGTCCGCGAGCATAAGCAATGATGTGACTGGTGTGTGTATTGTCTTTACATTCGGGTAGCGGGAACCACGTTTCCTTTATACTTTTTTTCAAAGGAATCAACTCTGTGCTCTGATAAAGGGCATAGGCAAAGTCTTTATCTTGGGCGATGAGTGTGTTTACACTCATTGAGAGGAATATTAATGATACAAGTATGATATTTTTCATAATGAGCTATTTTCCTGATTTGAATGATAGTGTGAACGAAAAGTCTTTTTTGTCCCGATAGCTAAGCTATCAGTTCATAGTTGTTTTATGTCTTATCAAGGTGTTCAACATTAGACGAGTAACCGTTGAATGAAATGACTCGTATTCAATTGAATAACAGACACCTCAATGTGTCCGTTATCCAGTCGATTGTGCGATACCCTGTTTTTTATTTTACGATGATCTGAAGGATAATGGGCACAGCAGAGCCTTTGCCGGAAGTAGCCGTAAATGCCATTTTATCCTCAGCATAATCAATATTTTTTGCGGGAATGAGTATATCGCCGAATCCTTCATTGAGGCGTTTGCGGATATTTTTTGCGGTAGATTTTCGGGTGATTTCGATACGTTCCTGAATATCCGAAACACTAATATCCGAATAAATCACACAGATGTTGTCCGTACCTTTATATACCGTTTGTAGGGCATAATACTCACCGGGAATGATGATGGTTTCGCTTTTATCCTGTACAATGGCTTTTTTGAGCGGTACTTTATCGGCGGTCATCAAATCAGCCGGATTTAATGTTTCGACACTCTCCGGAAAGTGTAGTGCGACTTTATCTCTGGCATCAATGCTAAATACGTAGGTATATGAATTACGCTTCATGCCCTTGCCGAGCAATTGATATACTTTGAGCCTTTTCCAATCATTGATAATATAGTTTTTACCATTAAATTCCGGCGTATTCTCTTTGAAGTCAGGCTTGCCATGCTGGTCGAAGCCATTGGGGGTGCGGAAAGAAAATTCGCCAGTCAGTGTGGTAGTGGGCTTATCATTGGAAGAATTGCCAAGGGTTTGTTTGTCTCCTAAAATGGGAGCGAAACCACATTTGACATACCTTGCATAATCCTCGAAACTCAACCAAAAGAAACCGTCGTTTCCCCATCCTTTTCCCCAACTGTTCATCACCTCAAAAGCTTCCATGTAATCATCATAACCGACTACACACATAGCATGTCCGCCATTGGTATCTGTATCAGAGGAAAGGTCAATAGGCTCTTGGAAATTATGTTTGAGGAAAAAAGCATTAGGCATACTCATACCTATTACTACGGGTACACCCATAATAGCAAGTTGTTCTTTAGTTTTATAGACTTTCCGCATAATGTCTTCATCGGCAGGGTCAAACACGGATATATAGTCTTTTATTCTGTTGGCGACCGCATCTTCTATTACTGCTTTGTCATCGGGTAGGCGGTTACAATTCTCTCCGGTATCTTCAAATAGAACGGCTTTACAACTGCCTTTTTCTTTGAGCAATTCAAAGCCATCGGGTATGCGTGCGCCTTCTAGACAGGTATGACTTTCTGCCTTTATGTTGTTGTAGATGAAGGTCGCTGAAATAACATTTTCATCCTTAGTCTGTTGTGAGACAATCGAATCACGATAAGCAAGACAGATACTGAGGGCATTGCTGACGGAATATCCGACACAAGTACCTTCGAATTGGTCTCTGGGGGTAGAGGCGAAGTCTTTTAGGGAGTAAATCAGAGGGAGGTCGTCTGCTTTTGTTCCCACATGATAATTTGAGGGTAAGTTCTCTGTGGCTGCTTTTTCGGTTTGTTTATCAAAAATAAGCCCCGTCATTTGTCGATAATCAGGCTGTGCGTGGGATATGGTACTGAATATCAGTAATATCAGCATTGGTAATTGAATCGCTTTTTTCATATCAGGTAGAATTATAAGTTGAAAAAGAATAAGTTAGGTATCAAATAAGCCTACACTTATCCAAGGATAAGTGCAGACATGGCTGAAATGCTAAGTAGAGTAGAACTATATCGAGAATAAAAAACTTGAACTCACCACTATTATTATCCTCAATCAAATGACTAAAATGGTTAATGTTAAAAAATATGATTAATGAATTTAGCATCTCATTCCTTATTTAAATTTTTTAATTAATCTGCTAGAAAAGTACGCGAAGCAGCACCTTGTTGACTACCAATCATAAAAGTCACGGAGACCACTGTAGTACTATTTTCGGGTACGGGAACAGTTATGTTTTTGTCACCGGGTACTTTGACACCGTCTATTTTCCATTGGATGTCTGTGGGAGTGGGCAAGTGCATAGGTACATAGAGTTTTACATCAAATACACATGTCTCCTCATTATTTTTGTAGCCCTGTGTGACCGCTTCGATGGTCCTTATACTACCGTTGTCGGGTTGTTCGAGCATAAAATTGGTAGAACAACCTGTTAAGCTGAATTGACTGTTGCCTGGTGGCATAGGTGTAACCTCAAGAGAAATATCTTTTTTAGTGCGTAGATGTGGTTGTCCCTGTGCTATTGAGATGGTACTGAAAGCAAACAGTATCAAGAATTGAATTAAAATTGTCTTTTTCATTTTGATAATTGTTTAGTAGTTTTTTAATGCTTATTTGTTTGAATTATATATTAAATACTTTTTATCATTCGTGTTTTCACCAGTAAATGTTTGTTTTGGAAAAAGGTGACAAAAAAATATTCCTTTTTTTAAAATTAATTTCCTGTCGATTCTTTCCTGCGACTTTTCGCTTTTCTGTAATTAAATGTTTGTT
>Ga0114957_1002634_pt1 | contig 16843 bp, 7 predicted proteins | sample BantaG_FD_87175 | JGI IMG/M metagenome (GOLD analysis project Ga0114957, IMG submission 87175) | Marine algal microbial communities from Bantry Bay, Ireland - BantryBay_4 metaG | ecosystem: Host-associated > Algae > Red algae > Unclassified | place: Bantry Bay, Ireland | collected 2014-11-21 | reverse complement strand
TGCGTGCAGAAAATTTATTAGGATAGCGTACGCGTGCTAAATCTTTTTCAACCTGACGCAATCGGTCGCGTAGTTTGTCAGCAGAAAGCACTGTCTGTAATAAAACAGCCGCATTATAAAATGTCGGCTGCTTACTCTTTTGGTCATTTAGCCCTATCGGAGATGTCTCATAAATTGAACTTACAGCTTTAAGAAAAGCATCCAGGATTGCTCGAATTTTCTTGATAGCTTTTGGCAAATTGGCTTCTTTGTTAATATTGCTGCCAAATGTCACCGGTATAGGTATCATGATCCATTTTCAAGCATCTCGTCTCGCGTTCGATAGATAGAAAGCCCAACAGATTGCGCAAAGCGAAGCGCGCCCGGTTTCTCTACCGACAATTCAACTGCCTCGATACGCGAATCTGTATCAAAACAAATTTGCACCAGTTCTGCGGTCAATCTTTCAACCAAAAGTGGCTTACCAGACTCCATGTGCGCCAGCAACGCTTTAGCAATTGTCCGGTAATTTACGGTATCCTCAACATTATCGCTGCGGCTAGGCACGCGCGTGTCGAACCAAAACGTTGCGCTGACTACGATATCTTGGCGATTCATCCGTTCTTCAGGATTAATCCCTACAATTCCGCGAGCAAGCAGATCTTTTATAAATATTTTATCTGACATAATTTCTCTGTTTTCACATTTTTACATATGAGCGCTTCTCTATTTTAATACTGATACATTCTGAGTTCAAAGAAAAAATATTACAGTGTTAACACTTACTATCACAAAATATTGTGGTTAAATATCAAAAAAGCACAAAAGCCACAGGGCGGAGCGAACCGCCCTGTGGCTTTTGTGCTTTTGCCGAGGATACAAAAACTTATTGCTCTAACATAGATAGTTTCTGCCCAATATGATTCACAGTCATTCGCTTTACTGTGATGAACATTTGTTCCATGCAAGAATTAACAGTCCGTTACCCTAGCAATGTATCTAAGCAGGAACCAGTAAAACTGTAGGAATTTATCTATTATTGTTAGAAGTTGATAATTTTGCCGAAATATCGTCGTACATAGTTACTATGCAGCGAATATTCCAGCGAGCTTGGGTTAATTTGTACTATACTCTTACTCTATACAACATTATATACAGCAATGTACAACAACTATCATATATAAGTTTACCAACAGACTTTAATTAATAAGTTTTATGTAATTAATGTCCATATAAAGTCAGACTATCTGATCGACTACGATATTAGAGCTAGAGAAATCGCCGTGTGCTATTATGTACAACAATGCTTAGATCCTAGCGCGGTATGCTGAAATAGTTCTGGAGAAGCCACAATTAAGAATGTATCTGTGCCGAAATATCGTCACGTGAACGGAAATTTCAGCGTATACTCACTTATTGATGCCAAGAGACCGTCGCTACGATATGTCAAAACATAAATATAGCACAACGCAACTCTTCGCACAGCAACTTCTTTTCGAAAGTAATCTATCATCAAAGCCAGCGAACCGTGACTTGCACAGGAACCGAGCCTTTCTATACATTACTTGCCGAGACACCGTCCAAGTCTGTAAAGCCAGAGTGTAACGTATATCTGAGCTAATCTATCCACTGTAACGTCCATGCCCACTTTGTGAAACATGTGCGTAAATTGTAGGGTACCCATCAAGCCGGAAAGCCGTTTCTTGCACGGGAATCTAGCCTTTCTGTTGTCACCTGCCAAAATACCGCCTTAGCTCTACATATTAGACTATCTATATTGAACTATCTAGAGTGGCGCATATTCTAGCTGATAAATTATCGAGTGTACTACTTGTTAGTACATTTCATACAAACTGTAAAGTTAGTCGATGATTGCTAAAAAACGTCGCTTGGACTGAGATTCAGCAGCCTCTATGTATCATCTATATACTATAGACGCTATTACCGTCTAAAATCTTACACTTTAGTATTTATTCATGGTGTTTATCTTCATCTTATAAATTATGTGCGCATGAACCTATCGGCAACACATTAGATACAATTGATGTAGCAGATTACAATAATATATTACTTGTAAATCCGCCTTCATATTGTTAATCGTTCAGAAAATCTAAATCCTTCGCGAGAATTTTATTTTGTTGATCTTCCTATTTATTTAGACGTAAAACCTATGAGACAAGTTTCGGACCTTTTGCCTCCGAATTAGCAGGATACTATCGATTAAATCCGTATACAAAACGTTTACGGCTAAACCAGGAAAATAATTATACGTATTTCAACGGTTTTCTGGAGTAGCTTGCGGCTATACTGTATATCTTATTTTTGGAATGGCCTATCAGCAGCAGCGTAGCAGAAAATTACTGATTGAACCAAAGAAAAACGAATCAATATGAGTACGTAACTAATTATAACTTATTGGATCCAACAATAACATGATATATTTGTTAGCTAAAGACTACGATATACAACCGATTTAGGCATACATAAAATGGCGTACGTATAGCATATAATATGTCTGCAACGCAGTTATCGAATTAATAACTCACACATACAATACACTTACTGATACCTATGATTGACTTTTCTTATAGACGCCATCCACTCGACGTGTTTTTCTCCCCACGCAATGTTGCTATTATTGGCGCAAGCGAAAAAGAAGGCAGCGTTGGCCGTACACTAATTTGGAATTTGCTCAGCAGCCCATTTGGTGGAGCGGTTTATCCGATTAACCCAAAACGTAAGAATGTACTAGGGGTTCATGCATATGCCAGCATTTCCGATGCACCAGATCAAATTGACTTAGCCATAATCGCTACGCCCGCGCGCTCTGTCCCAAATATTATTGAAGAATGCGAGAAGGCCGGTGTAAAAGGAGCAATTGTCATCTCGGCAGGTTTTAAAGAAATCGGCGAAGAGGGTGTTTTGCTTGAACAGGAAATTTTGCGTAAGGCTCGTCAAGCAAAAATGCGCATTGTTGGCCCAAACTGTCTCGGCATTATGAGTCCAATAACTGGTTTAAACGCCACTTTTGCTAAAGGAATGGCGCGCAAAGGCAATGTCGGTTTTATCAGCCAAAGTGGTGCGCTGCTGACGGCCATCCTCGATTGGAGCCAAAGTGAACAGGTTGGTTTTAGCGCGTTTGCCTCGGTTGGCTCGATGCTCGATGTTGATTGGAGCGATTTACTCTACTATTTAGGCGATGACCACCATACGAAAAGCATTGTCATTTATATGGAGTCTATCGGAAATCCGCGTGCCTTTCTCTCGGCGGCACGAGAAGTATCGCTGAGCAAGCCCATTATTGTGATTAAAGCGGGTCGCACTGCGCAGGCGGCACAGGCAGCAGCGTCCCACACTGGTTCGATGACGGGCAGTGATGAGGTGCTAGATGCCGCGTTTCGGCGTAGTGGTGTTTTGCGCGTGGAGCGGATTGCCGACGTCTTTGCTATGGCAGAGGTACTCTCAAAGCAGCCTCGCCCCCGCGGGCCAAATCTCACAATTGTGACAAATGCAGGTGGCCCAGGCGTGCTGGCGACAGATGCGCTGATTCAGGGTGGGGGCCAACTTACACCCTTGAGCGAAGAGCTTCTCTCCAAGTTGAATGAGTGTCTGCCCGATCCGTGGAGCCACAACAATCCAATTGACATTTTGGGTGATGCAAGCGCTAAACGGTATGCGGATACAATCGAAATTATCACCGAAGATTCGTCTAGCGATGGGCTGCTGGTTGTCTTAACCCCACAAGATATGACCAATCCGACTGAAACGGCCCAAAATCTGCAACAGGTCATCAAGGATGCCAAGTACCGTAAGCCTCTGCTCGCCAGTTGGATGGGCGGGGATGATGTAGAGGCAGGGGTTGATATTCTCAATAAAGCCAGCATCCCCACCTTTAAATATCCAGATACAGCGGCACGCACGTTTACCTATATGTGGCAATACACGCTCAATTTGCGCAGCATTTACGAAACGCCGGTACTGCCCAGTAAACGGCTGGATCTGCGCGATCAATTTACCAACATGATTAAAAAGCGATTTGGAACGGGGGCAGCGGAGTTTGCCAAACGAAAGACAAGCGAGACGCTCCCCGAGGATCGACAGCAGTATGTGGACACGATTTTGGAGACAATTAGTGCAGAAGGACGCACGTTGCTGACGGAGTATGAGGCCAAGCAGATTATTGCCGCATATGGCATTCCCACAGTTGAAACCGTTTTAGCCGAAACAGTGGACGAAGCAGTTGAGCAAGCAAAAAAAATTGGCTATCCCGTTGTACTCAAGCTCAATTCGCGGACGATTACACACAAGACAGATGTCAACGGTGTGCAGCTCGATCTGAGAGATGAGCAAGCGGTGCGCAAGGCGTTTCAAACGATTCAGTCGGCTGTGCGCAAACAGGGAAGTAAGTCTGATTTTGAAGGGGTGGCCGTACAGCCCATGGAAAAATTAGATGGGTATGAGCTCATCATTGGCAGCAGTATCGATCAACAATTTGGTCCGGTTTTGCTCTTTGGCTCGGGCGGGACGCTTGTAGAGGTACTCAAAGATAGGGCTTTGGGCTTGCCGCCGCTTAACAGCACGCTCGCCAAACGGATGATGGAACGAACGCTTATTTATCAGGCGCTACAGGGGATCCGTGGGCGCAAGCCGGTTGATTTGGAAGCGTTGGCCTCGATTCTGGTGCAGTTTAGCCAGCTAGTGGTCGAACAGCCGCGCGTCAAAGAGATCGATATCAATCCGCTTCTGGCTCGGGCAGACAGTTTGCTGGCGCTCGACGCGCGCATTGTTCTGCACGATACAGAGACGCCAAATGAGGATCTGCCAAAGTCAGCCATTCGACCTTATCCAAGCCAGTATGTGAAGCCGTGGACTTTACCAACGGGCGAAGAGCTTATTATCCGCCCGATACGGCCCGAGGATGAACCGCAGATGGGCACCTTTAATCAGACGATTTCGCCGGGTAGTATCTACCTTCGCTATTTCCGACCGATGTCGCCCGAGCAGCTTGTTTCGCACGAGCAGTTGGCGCGCATGTGCTTTATCGATTATGACCGCGAGATTTCGCTGGTGGCAGAGAAGAATGATGGACACGGCAAGCAGGAGGTTATTGCTATGGGGCAGTTGACCAAACTGCATGGCTCGGATGATGCTGAGTTTGCAATTTTGGTGCGAGATAATTTCCAGCGTACGGGTTTAGGCACGGAGTTGTTGACGCGCTTGTTGGATATCGCGCGGGATGAGGGGTTGAAGCATGTGGTTGCAGAGATTTTGCCCCAAAACGAGGGGATGCGTCGGGTCTGCAAGAAGTTAGGTTTCACTTTCACGCACGATATCGGGGATGGGTTGATCCACGCAGAGATAGAGCTTTAGACGCATGACAAAGTGACAAAGCGACTTGGCAGCGTTTTTTCTGCTGGCGGATTAGTTGACTGGCGTCGATAGAAGTTGTACAGCCAGAAACATGACAAGATGAGTTGGCTGAATACAATTATTATGTATTATGCCTAACGAATTTGCTCTGTCACCTTGTCGTTTTTTGTCACTTTGTCAAATTGGGGCTGTAACATCGTGACAGAATTCAAATCAACATCGGCAGCAAAAACCATACTGATAACCATGTCTTGTCAGCCCGTCAAAGTCCCCAACTTACCATCTGTTCCTTGTTGAACGCATACTCTAGCGCTACATCAATCGGCAACATTCTCTTATTCGACCCGTCCGCATTCATCACCCACAAGCGCCATGCGCCCGCCTCTTCATCCGCATCACGGTTGCTCACATACGCAATATATTGACCATCAGGGCTCCATGCTGGCGAAACGTTGCTGGGCAGCGCATCGACCAACGCAGTCACAGGTTTGGTCAACGCCTGTAAGCCACCACCATCGGGCTGCACGGAGAAAATCTCCCAGTGGCTGCTCTGTTGACCTTGAAAAATGATGCGCCCTCCATTCGGCTGCCAATCTGGATCCTGAAACCCTATTGTCTGCTTCAGCACTGCGCTAGTCTCGGCGTCAGGTTTATCTTCTGTAATTTCAATACTCGTGACCGCCTGATAGACAATCCCGTTCTCGTTCCAGTCGGGTGTATAGGCCGTATTCAACGCTGCAAGGTCGCGAAAATCATCACCCTGTGGGTCAATTCGCGTCAAGCCTCGCTCCTCTTTCGTGTTCAACGTAACTTGGGATAAAAGCGGGTTGTTCTCCAAACAGATCCCAAAGCCGATATTGCGGCACGAATATTCACCCGTCAGGCGACTAAAGACAATCCATTCACCATCTGGGCTCCATTTTGGCGAACGGGCAGTCGTATCGACATAAACACGTTGTTCATTCGCGCCATTTACATCAACAGTGTAGATGCCGCCATCCCCACCAAAGCGGCTAAATGCAACCTTTGTTCCATCAGCACTAATAGCCGGATCCATGCCAACCGACAACGTACGCAGCGTGCTGCTCGCAAAATCATAAAGATAAATATTGCCCCCTAGCGACTCTTGAAAGACCAGCTTTCCTGATAGTCCAGCCAAGCTTGTGGCGGATGCCCTATTTATCGTAGCAGCAGCTGCAACTGGTTGGGCAGCGACAGAGATCGGCGTAGCCTGAAGTAAACCGTTCTCTCCGACAATGGCTTGGCTTGCAATGGCTTGGCTTGCAATAGCTTGATTTGCAATGGCTTGATTTGCAATGGCTTGATTTGCAATAGGTTGACTGGCTGCAGCAGCCACAGGTGTAGCGGAGCGGCTATTAAGACTTTCGCGGTATACGTCTGCACTAAAATTCACCTGATTGGATAGTGGCAAGCCAAAAATTGATTCATTCAACAAAATGAAGTCGGCAGAAACCCAGCCAAATTCACCAGGTAAATCAGGTACCTCGATTTTAACCCACGCAGAATCTTCGCTGCGCCCCAACGCAATAAAAAGTTCATCCGAAAGCGCTTTGCCAATAATCTCATACGTAGAATCCGGCCCGCTGCGTATATTTAATCGAGCGCCCGCTGCAACGATAGAAGCAACTGGCAATCCGTCAGAATTAATGGGCGTAGGTCTCGCAACAGCCAGAGCGGTGCTCACAGAATTATTGCCTGTTGAGGAAGCCTGATTATTTGCGGATCCGCCAGTCACGCCAGATTGTTCCGGCGTCGTGCCACCAAGTAAGTCACCGCCAGTGCTGTTACCACCAGTACTGTTACCGCCAGTATTGTTACCGCCAGTGCTGTTACCACCAGTAGAAGCGGCCACCTGACCGTTATCACCAATAATAGGTAGAGATGAGATGCGGAAAGCAACCACCCTATCCACACCAACCCAGCCAGCTTCACCATCGGGCGTTGTCACGCGCAACCATGCACTATCGGCGCTGCGTCCCGTTGCGTTTAGTGTAAAGCCCGAACGCAACGACTGGATCGTCTCGCCATCGGGGGCAGAAAGCAGCGACGTTCCGCGCGAACGAACGACCGCAAAAACTGTATTGAGCGAATCTGCCCCAGATGAAGCCGTAGGAATTGGTGCAGCTGTTGGCTCCGGAGTAGGCGTAAAGGTTGGAACGGGTGTTGGTGATGGGGTAGTCGATGGGATCAAAGTAGGCTGTATGGTAGACAGTTGCGTCGTGGCAGCAACCTGGGCGACGGCGTCGATGCTATCCACCACAATTCCTTCTGCTACAGCTCCTTCTGCCATAGAGGTACTGGTTATGGGCAGGTTTTCGAAGCCAAAAACCACAAGTGACCCGGCGCTTACCCACCCAGCCGAACCGTCATCAACGGAGACCATCAGCCACTGGTTGTTCTCTGTTCGTCCACTTGCATTCACAATTGTGCCCGGCGTTAAAATCGTTAGCAGGTTGCCCCCAGGAGCATCTAATACGCTAGATCCATCAGCACCAACCACGGAGAGTGAGCCGCTATTGGTCTGCAAGAGCGTTCCGCTATAGCCAACTGGATTGTCCGAACTGACATTATCTATGGGTAGGTCTATGGGCAGAGCGGTGGGGGATTCAAGTTGACCCGTGACAAGCGTGTCGCTCTCCATCGATTCGCTTAGAACAGTAGCGTCTACAACGACAGCAGCGCTATCAACCGTAACAGTCTCTACAGCTTCTGTTTCAGGCGTGTTCATTTCCATCACTTCCGCAGCAGAAGTTTCTTCGTTAAAATCTACAGGTTCTTCAGTAGCTACCATTGATTCGGAAGGATCTGCATCTTGGTTTTCCACTACGGTTGTCTCGGTTGCGCCTTCACTTTGTAACGTAGATACAGTAGAAGCAGTAGAGGTTGTAGAAGCAGTAAAACGCACTGTTTCAATCAATGTGGGGATGTTCGTATATTGCTGAAGAAGCGTTGGGTTGCGTAAGCCAACTGCCGCAAGAATGGCGATGATGCTAATCAGAGCGATAAGCCAACCCCATCGTTTTTTTCGACGTTCTTTACGAACGCTATAATCGACTAATGAGAACTCAAAAATCGACGAATCACGCTCGACTAAATCATACCGCGGCATCTTCTACTCCTAAATAAATAATCGAAACAGGGGGAACTTTAATTGATGTTACGTTTATCCTAATACTATCGAAGAGAGTTTAAAAAGCTGATTTTGTACTTCGACAAGCTGGTACAGTAGCATATCCAAGAAAAACAGAACAATATCAAACTCCAGATCTGTGTATGAAATGATTCAATTTTATCGACGAGACCTATTTGAATCGAATACAAGCAAAAGGTATCATGGCAAATGAATTCCTTGACCTTAATGCCCTAAACTCAATGCTATAAACCTAGTGCTTTGACAAAGAGTAAGAAGAAACTGTACAATTCGGACGATCGTTCGACAAATATTTTTAATTATTAGCGATACACGATTATCTGTCAAAAAGCAATACGCAATAACAAACAATTTGGTTCATGGAAATAGCTCCGATTCACGAACGTGATCTGCGGAAAGATACGATCTTAGACGCAGCCAAAAAATTAATTTCGCGCAACGGGTACAAAGGTCTTTCAATCCGCGATTTAGCGCGTGACAGCGGCATGGCAAAGGGCACGATTTATTATCATTTTGAAGACAAAGAACAAATCTATCTGAACGTCTTAGAACGTGATTTGATAAACGTATGCAATCTAATTACTGATGCGGCACAGCGCAAAGGGTCGGTACACGAACGGTTGCACAAACTGATCGAGACATATTCAGAGCTTATTTGGCTCAATCGCTCTCTTTTTGTAACAAGGCTGCGCGAAATAAATGAGATGAATAATTCTGTTCAGCAGCTTCTTTACAAACATCGCCCCGCAATTGTCGAACCGATTGAACTTTTATTACAGGAAGGTATCGACGCGGGCATTTTTCGTCCGATCAATATTGAATTTTCGGTTGTCAGTCTTTTTGGGATGATGAATAGCTTTGTCACCCACAGGCTAATGTTAGGAGAAAATTCGGGCGCAAATCTAGAAAAAACGGCGCAAGAGAATCGGTACAATTCTGTAAAAGAGAGATCCTTTATAAAAGATCCAACGCAGGATTTGGAAGATATTCAAGACAAGATCGTACAGCATACATTTGATCTTTTTATTCACGCAATTTCTATACAAGATTCACCCGAAAGAAAGGAAAGAGGCAAACGAGAATGAGAACTTCAGTCAGACCGCAGCAGAACAAAATCATAGCTCAACTTGCTAGGAAGGAAGCAACAGCGAAGACTCAGCATACAAGCAATATACAATTCTGCCAGCCGCGCCGCAAAAAAATTCTGCAACGTTTACCAGTGAGCTATTCCATTCTCATTCTCGGCATCAGTATGATTGTTCTGGCAGCCTGTTCGGTTGATGGGCTTGGCAGCGATGGAGCCGCAGCGAGCGATTCGCCTCAACTGGAAACGTATCAACCCGATGCCGCAGTCGTCACAGATAAGACCGACTCAGGTGAGGATGTATCGTCAGAATCTGGTGCCAGCACAACTACAGAAAAGATCAATGTTGCGCAAGGTGGAAATGAGCAGCAAATGCGCGAGTCGAATGCGTCGCGCATTTCCCAATTGTTAGAGGTACAGGCGGCGCGCTTAGCGTATAACGGAGAAGTACTGGCCGAAAATCGGGTGCCGGTTGTGGCAGAAGCAAACGGCATGGCGCTAACTGTTTTGGTCGAAGTGGGCAGCATTGTGCGCGCAGGGGATCCGCTCGTTCAGCTCAATAGCGTAATTTTAGAGGCACAACGCGAGCAGGCACTAGCGGGGTTGCAGGGCGCACAGGCGCAGTTGGATCTTTTACTCGAACCAGCAGAACAATCGGACATTGCGGCAGCACAAGCGGCAGTGGCAGCCGCCGAAGCCGCTTATCAGCGTGCGCTACAAGGCCCGACAAACGAAGATTTACGCGCAGCAGAAGCCCAGCGAAGACAGGCAGAAGCAGCTGTTTCGGTTGCACAATCTGCATACAATCAAGTACGCAGCGCGCCCAATATCGGTGCGCTGCCGCAGAGCCTGCAATTGCAACAAGCGACGCTTGCGTTTGAAGCAGCACAGGCTCAATTTGATAAAGTTGCTCTGGGAACAACCGCAGATGTAATCGCCGGGGCAAACTCACAGGTTGTCGCGGCCCGTTCGCAGCTAGAACGATTGTTGAAGGGGGCCAAGAATCCACAAATTCGCGCGGTGCAAGCACAGATTTCGCAGGCCGAAACCGGACTTTATTTAGCACAACTTCAGCTTGACAAAGCAACTGTGCGCGCCCCGATCGGTGGCATTATTTCACAAGTAAATATTAGCGTAGGCTCAATGGTTGGGAGCGGCACACCTGTGGCAACCATCCTCTCGGAAGAGGTGAAGGTAGTGATCCCGGTGGAAGAGTTCCGGCTGGCAACGCTAGAAATTGGGCAGCCAGCGCTGGTTCGGGTGGATGCTTATCCAGACCAACTATTTGAGGGTGTGATTACAATTATTGCGCCAGAGCTTAATTCTGTTACGCGCACCGTTGATGTGACCGTTCGTCCCAGTTCGCCCGAAGCATCGGTTTTGGCACCAGGCATGTTTGCAACAGTTGATCTATTCGACCCAGAGGAATAGAGAGAAGAAGTAAATCAAACCACATGCGGGTAGTAGGCGTTAACCTTGATCACACTGTCGTTAAGTTTGAGAGTTCGGGTTAATGGCGTAAGTTAGTGCGGAGAGAGCATTCTCTAATGCCGAAGCTACTCCGGATTAGCCGTATTAGAGAATGCTCTCTCCGCATTTATATCGTCGAACTTAACATCATTGAAGGCTAGGTGCCTGCCCCTGCGAAGCAAGGAGTGAGAACAAAACATGGCCGAACCAAGCCGTTCTGCCACAACATACCTACGCCGTCTCGATCTCGTATCCGGCTTTGTTCCAATCGAGAATGCCGCCAAGCATATTGTGTACGTTTGCGTATCCCTGCATCCGTAGAAACTCTGCAACTTGTCCACTACGGTTCCCGCTGCGGCAGGTGACAATTACATGCTTATCTTGCGGAATGTCGGACAGTCGCGTTGGCACAGTTTCCATTGGGATTAGTAAAATGCCAGGGATATGACCGTTTTCGTATTCCCATTCTTCTCTTACATCGAAGAGAAATACGTCCTCATGATCTTGTAATTTGTATACGGTCTTTACATCAAGATCCTGATCAAGCTCGGCGAGGGAAGTTTCTGAACTCATAATAGTAGCCACCTTTTGTTATAAAAATTCGGGTTGTTATGAAAACTGGGTTGATTGTTTCATCGCCATATGATAACGACTGAATCAGTATCTACCGAGCGGCGTCAGAAAGTAACATTTTCCTACGGGTAAATTTCCTACGGATGAAAAGAGGTAGAAAATGTTCTTTTGTGCTGCCGCTGAGTATCTATTGTCACCGATTCGGGGTGTAAGTAAAAATTTGAACTCAAATATATTATATTCTGCTGCTGCGCATCAGTAAACAAAAAACGAGAACAGATGGAAAATAATCAAAAGAAGATTGAAACAAAGATGGTTCGAACGCAAACCGAGCGTTCGCCTCACCGAGAACACGCCAGTTCGATTTATATGACCTCGAGCTATGTTTTTGAGGACGCTGAACATGCACGCGCAATGTTTGCGCGCGAAGTGCCGGGAAGCATCTATACGCGCTACTCAAACCCAAACGTCGATGAATTTGTCGAAAAGATGTGCCACCTCGAAGGGGCCGAAGCGGGTGTCGCCGTTGCGTCTGGCATGTCGGCGGTCTTCAACTCGATTGCAGGGTTGCTGAACACGGGCGATCACGTTTTGGCTTGTCGCTCGGTCTTTGGCTCGACGCACCAGATCCTAACTGAAATTTTGCCCCGCTGGCAGATGAGCCACACTTACGTTGGTATCAGTTCATCACCAGCCGAGTGGGAGGCAGCAGTACAGCCCAATACAAAATTATGCATTGTCGAATCTCCCACCAATCCGGCACTCGATATTATTGACTTACAGTGGCTGGGCGCATTTTGTCGCGAACACGAGATTATTCTGGTGGTGGACAATGTTTTTGCAACACCCATCTTGCAAACACCGCTCAGAATGGGTGCAAATCTCGTCATGCATTCCGCCACAAAATTTATCGACGGTCAAGGTCGCGCCATCGGCGGAATTTTAGTAGGCGATGCAGAGTTAATCAAAAAGATTGCCTTCTTTACTCGCCATACTGGGCCAAGTCTGTCGCCCTTTAACGCGTGGCTCTTTAGCAAAGGGCTCGAAACGCTTTCGCTGCGCGTTGAGCGCCATTGCGACAACGCCGAAAAGGTCGCCGCATTTTTGATTGACCATAAGCAGGTGACTACGGTTAAGTATCCGCACCACCTAAGCCACCCCCAATACGAGATCGCGCGCCAGCAGATGTGTCGCGGTGGCGCGCTTGTCAGCTTCGAAATTCAGGGCGGTGTGGAACAAGGTCGACGCTTTTTGGACAGCATGGAGTTCATTTCTCTCACGGCCAATTTAGGTGACTCGCGCACAATTGCCACGCATCCAGCCAGCACGACGCACAGTTCGCTTACAGAAGAAGCTCGCCAAGAAGTACAGATTACGCCAGGGCTTATTCGCATTTCTGTTGGGTTGGAGCACGCGGATGACATTATCCGCGATCTAGATCAGGCACTACGCGAAAGTGCGTCAGAAAAAAGAGCGGCTGTTGCAGGCTGAACAATTAAGTATTGCTAGCCAAATAGTACAGGCCACTTCTTGAGTTTGGCTTTCGCTCCGCACATTGTGGTCAAATAAGTTCAAATAGAAGATCCACCCCTATTATTTTTAGTTTTAGCGGGTATATTGTTCATAGAAACAGAAAATATATCCGCCGATGTTTAGGAGTTTGAACCACATATGAAAATTTGGGATTTTGCTATCCGCCAGCCCGTCGCCATGACAATGATTCTCGTTATGGGCATCGTTCTTGGCACCGTTACCTTTAGAACCATTCCAGTTGACCTCTTCCCCGATGTTGAGTTCCCGGTGCTGGTTGTATCCACAGTGTACCCAGGAGCCAGCCCAGAGGAAGTGGAAAATACGATTACATCTTTGCTGGAAGACGAATTTAGTTCGCTCGCTGGTATTGATCAGATCAATTCGCAAAGCTTCGAAAGTTTGAGCAATGTCATCTTGCTCTTTAAGCTGGATGCAGATGTGAACCAGGCATCGCAAGATGTGCGCGACAAAATCAGCGTGCTCCAGCGTCAACTTCCTAGCGATGCAGAAGAACCGCTGGTTCGACGCTTTAACCCAACCGACAATCCAATTTTGCGCTTTGGGGTTGCCAACGAAAGCGGAAATCTCACCCCTGCCGAGCTTCGCTCCTGGGTAGAAGAAAACATTCAAACGCCGCTCCAGCGTGTGCAGGGCATTGCAGCCGTTGATGTTGAAGGAGGTGATATCCGTGAAATTCAGGTCAACCTCGATCTGCAAGCGATGCAAGCGCGGCGTATTGCCGTGCAGCAAGTCATCAGCGCGTTGCAGACCGAAAATCTAAACATTCCAGGTGGCTCGGTCAACGACAGCGATGGCAAAAATCTGCTTGTGCGTACGCCCGGCAACTTCGAAGATATAAATGATCTACAAAACGTTATCATCGCACAGCGCAGCAGCCCCGTTTACCTGCGCGACGTTGCGACCGTTGTCGACGGCTTCAAAGAAAACGAAGTAATCACGCGCGTCAACGGTAAAGAGTCGATCACGGTGAGCATCCGTAAACAGAGCGGTTCCAACTCGCTTGCCGTTTCGGACAGCGTCAAAGAGATGCTGCTAGAGATCGACGCCAACAGCCCCGACATGACGATTGCCACCGCAGGCGACGAGTCGATTATTGTGCGCGAATCGACCAATGGCGCGCTTAGCGATTTGCTGTGGGGTGCGCTGCTTGCTGGCCTTACCATTCTCTTATTCTTCCGCAACTTCCGCAATACCATTCTTACCATTATTGGTATGCCTTTTATCCTCATCACCAGCCTCTTCTTTATGAATTTAGTCGACATTTCGCTCAACAACATTTCGTTGCTGGCGTTGGCGTTGGTCATCGGCTTGATCATTGATGATGGGATTGTTGTGCGCGAAAACATTCTGCGCTGGATAGAACGCGGCTATACACCGCGCGAAGCGGCGAGCAAAGCCACAGAAGAAGTGCTGCTGCCTGTATTGGCAACCACGGCCACTATCCTTGCTATTTTTGTGCCGGTGGCTTATGCGCAGGGATTGATCGGGCGCTTCTTTCGTGACTTCGGACTCACGGTCTCCATTGCGATTATCATCTCCACGTTCGAGGCCCTGACCTTGGCCCCGATGATGGCCGCTTACTTCTTTAAGGCAAACACGAAGGTGCCCGAGGGCGTGATCGATGAATCGGCTGGTCAAGAAGCGGCTGGGCGCGGCTGGTTGGATCGACTCTACGGTGCCTCGCTAAATTGGGCAATGGATCACAGACTCATTACAGTTTCCATTGCAGCGGCCATTGTGGCAGGCAGCTTTTACGGTGCAGGATTTATCAAGACAGCTTTCCTCCCGAGCCTTGACCGCGGCTTCTTTGATGTGTCGATGAAGCTTTCGCCAGGCACGCAGCTAGCAACCACGGCACGCGAGGCGGAAAAAGTGGAGGCAATCATCCTGAGCCATCCGCAGGTGCAGGATGTCTTTACAACCGTTGGAACAACCACTGAGCCAGAGACGGCCAAGTTCTTTGTAAAAGCGATACCAGATGTGGACACGAGAGCCATTATTGACGATCTGCGTGCGCCGCTGATCAATGTGCCAAGCGTTTCGTTTGCGCTGGCCGATGCCGTTGCGGGTGGAGACACCTTTATTGATGGATCAAAAAATATTGTGGTCGAGGTGGTGTCGCCAACCGCTGAATATAGTTTGCTGGGCGAAAGTGCCATCGAGTTGCAAGATCATCTAGTTGCCACTGTGCCAGGGTTGATCGATGTGACGACCAGTTACAGCGAGGGCAAGCCAGAATCGCGCGTTAAAGTGGATCGAGAGCGCGCCTCGAACGCCGGATTGAGCACAGCCCAAATTGGGTCTACGCTGCGTACGCTCATTAACGGTGAAGTAGCCTCAACGTTTCGCGGGAATGGAGAAGAAGCAGATATCAGCGTGCGCTTGCGGCCCGAGGATCGAGACATTGTTGCAGATATTTTTGATATCAATTTTCTTTCGGCCGAGGGGCAGCTTGTTCCCCTGCGCACAGTAGCTGAATCAATCGAATCGACTGGGCCAACCCAAATTCAGCGACGAGATCGACAGGGCATTGTCTCTATTGGCATGAACGTTGTTGGGCGCGATGTGCCAACCGTTTCGGAAGAAGTCGCGGCGCAACTCACTACGATGCAACTGCCAGCAGGCATTTCGGCGGCAATGGGTGGCGATACGCAGGATCAGCAAGAGGCTTTTGCAAATCTTGGGTTGGCAATGCTTTTGGGTGTGGTCTTTATTTACATGGTTTTGGCGGCGCAATTTGCCAGCTTTATTCAGCCGCTGCTCATTATGATCGCGATGCCATTGTCGATTATCGGTGCGTTGGTGGCGCTCTATATTACGGATCGGCCGCTGGATATGACGGCCTTTATCGGGTTTATCATGCTGATGGGGTTGGTGACGAAGAACTCGATTCTGCTGGTGGATTTTGCCAATATAGAACGTAAACAGGGTGCATCGGCTGATTTGGCAATGCGGCGGGCGGGTCCCGTACGTTTGCGCCCCATCCTGATGACAGCGATCTCGCTCATTTTGGCGATGATTCCGATTGTGCTGGCTATCTCTGAGGGGGCCGAGTTCCGGCAGTCGATGTCGATTGCGATTATGGGCGGCATGATCACAAGTACGCTGCTTACGCTCTTTGTGGTGCCCGTCTTTTATAGCTTGGTGATTGGTCTACAGGATCGAGGCAAGGATGTCGAGCGCTACGTGAAGCGCGACCCAAATATGGCGCTGATTCCAGCAACAAATGGCGCGCTGGAACTCGTGCCTGATCCGTCGGCAGCTACATTGTTGACGCCCCATGTACCGGTCCATAATGTTGAATGGCCCACGGTCGGCCAGTCAGTAGCAGCCCAGCCAACAGCAGGCCAGCCTATCAACGGGATGCCGGCTCAGCCAGTTAGTGGGACCAATGGTTCTGCTAGCAATGGTATAGCAGTGCAACCGATCAACGCAACAACGGCTCAACCTATTACCGGCATAAATGGCATTACTGGAAGTGGCTCGATAGAGAATGGTGTAGGTGGAAATGGAAATGGATCAAGTGGACATAATTTAATGCAGAATGGTTCCAGCACGAATGGTTCTGCGGAAAATGATTTAGGGCCAAATGGCTCTAGTGGAAATGGCTCTAGTGGAAATGGCTCTAGTGGAAATGGCTC
>Ga0114957_1002633_pt1 | contig 16844 bp, 9 predicted proteins | sample BantaG_FD_87175 | JGI IMG/M metagenome (GOLD analysis project Ga0114957, IMG submission 87175) | Marine algal microbial communities from Bantry Bay, Ireland - BantryBay_4 metaG | ecosystem: Host-associated > Algae > Red algae > Unclassified | place: Bantry Bay, Ireland | collected 2014-11-21 | reverse complement strand
TTTTTCGCAGCTAACTAACTAATAAACATCTACTTACGTAGGTGTTTTTTTTGGTTGTTTGAGTGTTCACGATTCTGGAGCCCGTTCACGGTAGGTGAAGTGTTCACGGTTGGGGGTGGCAGGATTTCGTGAACGGTGGTTATTTTGAGGTAATGGGTTGGTTGTCAGTGTTTTAGGTGGGGTTTTGGGGTGGGTGGGCGTGAACGGTTTTTGGGTTTGTTTTAATTGTTCTTACTCCATTTGCAGCGTATTGAAGATACTGGTCGTCGGTGTGGGATCTATTCCACCAGTTTTGTAGACTTTACCATTTTAAGTAAGATTGGTCTCTTTATAATGTTTGAATTCCCTCTTGGAGGTTTGGGTAAATGAATCGCCTGGGATGGGTGATTGTTTGTTGCTGACATTAACTAGATCTGAACTTCTCGTTTTGTCCGGACCATCACCACGTCATTCTGGTGCTACTCCTGTTCCTAATTATTGTACGTGTATTTCTCTTCCTACATAATATCAGAGAATACAATCGTTTTGCACTTTGATGCTGACTTTTTCAACTATACCGGTTTACCAATTCTTCAATTAGGTCAAATAAAATTTTAAATCTTCTAAAATCATTTTGATCTAGACTAGGAACTATTTTAGTTGCAAAATAATCTTTACCACCTTTGATTTGATATTCTTCTTCTTCATCAACTTCTTCAGTTCTCAACTCTATTCCTCTAGAATTTTTTATGATAATTGTACCTTTCCTTATATCCAACCCTTTCCCTTCAAGTTTTCTTCTAAGTATTGGGATATCAAAATAAAACTCGATACACAGGTTTTGAGTTTCTTCAAATTTTAATAAATCATTTGGAGTTGGTAGAAGTATTGCAATACCTTTGTTATTTTGATGGAGTTTAAATAAATGGTTGTCGATTTTTTTATTTGAAAAATTACTCGAAAGCTTATTGTATCCTTTTTCAATTGCAGGCCTATCTTGATCATAAAGGGCAATATGTAATTTACCATCAGGTCGAATACTTTCAATAAACTTATTTAAAGCTGGATAGCCTCCTGTTCCTCCCTGATTGTCCGTTCGATTATCTACAGAGATTAATTTGAATGGAATATTTCTATCAGGGTTTAATATTTCCCATGCTTTATCCAATATAGAGACATCAGTTTTACCTTCAGTTATAACAACAGGGATAGTAATATTTTTTAGCTTTGTTTCTAAATCTTGTACTTTTTTTAAAGATAATTCTGACTTTTCAACTTCTCTTTCAATATAAGAAGAAATAATTGGTAGTACTCCCATTTCTCTATCTAAAGTTCTTACATCAGATTTATCAATTGGAATGATCTTGGTATCATCAAGCTCTTGGTTCTCATTCGTCTTCGCTAAAAAAAGAGTGGTTGATTTTTCTTTTTTATTCTTTATTGAGTAAAAAGCTGGTGAATGGGTGTTTATGAAAATTTGGATGTCTTGAGAAAATTTGCTAAATAATTGAGCAAGCTTAAAAGTGTTTGCCATCTCCATGTTGTTTTCAGGTTCTTCAAAACCCCATATCGTATCCGTTGTGATTACACCTCGTCCTGAAACTGTTTTATAGTGATCAGCAATGAATTTCAAGATAACTGGAATATATTGTGCTTTAATTCCATCACCTCTTTTATTCAAAGAGATTTCATAATTTTTTTTTCCTAAACTAAAATCTAAAGTGGCGAATAATGATTTGAAATTTGAAGGTAATCCTATTTGACTTTTATATCCTAAATTTTCACTTATATCATTAGTTAATTTTAAAACTTGATTTTTCAACCCACTTATAAATTTATCCGAAGCATCATTGAATGTTTTCGGATTTACTTCACTTAATGAATCATGGAGCTCACCCATTAGGTAATTGAAGTATTGACTGCCTCTAATCGCGGGGACATATAGAAACTTTAGCTTCTTAATCCATTGAAGTGATCCACTCCTTCCAGAAGGAATTTTTCCAGATTTTGTTTTTATCGAATTTTTATGTAACCCTCCCCATCTCCATCTTTTCTCCCAAATAAGATTCTCACTATTCCAATATTTTCTAGAATTATTGAAAACTATTTTAATAGTAATTTCCCTAGCTTTCTTTGGTGGAGTTTTAGCATATTTGGAAAAATCGTCATTAAACCTGAATGGTGTTCCGATTTCGGTCTCTCCATTAAAAAATAGATTTAAAGCTTTTAAAAAATTGGATTTACCAATATCATTTTTTCCTACAATAATATTAAGGTGATTAGGCTTTATCCCTTTATCGAGGCTAACAATGGATCTGAAATTTTTAATCTCGATTCTTTCAATTACAATCATACCTTAAGGATTTGGATAATTAAAGACATACTAATTTAAAATATTATTTAAACTGATTTGATTTATAAGCATTAACCTTTTTTAATAACCAAAACAAAGGATCGATAACCACATCATAAAATATATAATTCATATCGCGAATCCAAACTACGTCAATCCGCCTCTTAATTTAGAAACAGAAAGCTCCTACATCAATATATAAAGACATGGCTTCAAAGCAAAAGTGCAGCTCCCATACTATCTAAATAAATATAGTAGAAAAGTAATAATTGTAAATTGGAATGTAAATGAACATCGAACAAATGTCTCATTCCAGATCCAATAAGTATTCTCAAGGTAGGTAATGTAAAGATATAAAAAACATGGGTATTACAAAACAAAAATTGGATATCCCCCGAAATAGCTAGACTTAGCGATGAGCATCTAAAAAAATTTACTTTAAAAATGCGAGTCAACTTGAACCGTAACCAGAATTAGTGGCACAGCCTGCTCCGGATTGTATATATTTTTCCGCCGTATTTCTGATCCTAGCAAATGCTTTACTGGGAAATTAGTAGTTAGTAACATTCGAAATGTTATTAAAATTCGCTTTCTACTCAAAATCGTGGCTCTACTACTATTTTCATCCTTTATCCTTACTCGCTTGAATTATTAATTCCGGATTCACTGGACAGAATTATGTAATAGATGAACTGAAGCACAATATATGCGTTTAGATCGAAGAAGCTACATCAGAAATGTTTCCTGATTTAGTACCAACTATTTTGCAGATAAAAAACAACAAATGGCTGATATTGTATCAAAGAAAAAGCGGAGCCAAATGATGGCAGGAATAAAAGGAAAAAATACTAAACCTGAAGTAGCTATTAGAAAAGCATTATTTAAAAAAGGCTATAGATATAGACTTCACAAAAAAAACTTGCCTGGAAAACCCGATCTGGTTCTAGCCAAGTATAATACTGTTATTTTTATTCATGGATGCTTTTGGCATAGACACGATTGCCACCTTTTCAAATGGCCATCAACAAGACCGGAATTCTGGAAAGATAAAATTAACGGGAATAAGACCAGAGATCTGAAACATCTCAAAGAGCTACGTGAGTTAAAATGGAGAGTACTCGTCATCTGGGAATGTGCATGGAAAGGAAAATATAAAAGACCTTTGGATGAGATTACAATGCTCACAGAAAAGTTTTTAAAAAGCGATCTGGAAGAATTTCAAATTGAGAATGTAAATAAATGTCCAGATTATCATAGTGCTTTCGGGAAGTAGAAGTAATTTTTTTTCACTTCGCCTTCCCTAACGCATTATTTTATTGAAAATCCTTTATCAATCATTCTTTTCAAATGGCCTCTTATAGCTTCCTTGTGGAAATTATTAAGGGGGCTGAAACCGTATGCGTATTGGCTTACATAATCCAGTTGTCTCCTTGACAGAACACTCATTATAGATTCCCATTCAACCATTTTACGAGCTAAATTAGCTGTAATTTTAATTTTTGATATATCCAGGTCAGCAGATTCATCGATAGCCTTACCATTTGATTTTTTATTCTCCTTTTTAAAATAGTAGTTGGAAGCATTTTTAATATCAGTCACATCTGGACATTCATTAGAATCCAGTTTCTCTCCAATGGTGTTAAAGGAAGAAGAAAAGGAGGCCTTCTTCTGTTTAGCTCTTGCAGCAATTACTTTAAATTCACTTTTCATGTTCAGCCCTTCAGACAGACTTGAATAATAGGTGCTCAAGATATTATTAAATGTATCCAGAAGGTCATATGATCTTTTCTCCAAAAGGTTGGTTAGCCACTCTGGATCAATTTTCCTAAATTTGGTAGTAAGGTACTGGTGAAAATCAATTGATGGTTTCTTAAGCATTTTTGGTGATGCAAAATTTTTGATTATAATATCAAGTTTTCGTTTTTCGATATCTGTTAACTCTGTCCTCTTCTTTAAAGCTCTAAAATAATCAATACCAATATCCAGAACATCCAGGGTCCCATGCAAAAGAGAGAAATCAATATCTTTTACCGAGTTTTGTTTTTTCATGAATATAATATCCTCATCAGACATTATATATGAATCTATGATGGATTTCACAGACGAGTTTGCCATATATTTTGAGATCTCTACAGAATTTATAATACTTAACCATAACTCTTTTTTCTTTGAGTATTCACCAAAATCATCGCTATCAGAATACTTCTTTATCAGGTCATTCATTAGCACCATTAAATTCTTAAAGAACTCTTTGAGACTGTCACTGATATCTTGTTCTTTCCATATCTTGCCCAGGTCAAAATAATTTTCATTATAATCAGTATAATGATGTAAAACAGAAATACTGTAAGGGACAACGGCTGACCTTAACTGACCCATTGAATTTTTCCCCTGACCATAAATTTTCTCTAGCCTTCTAAATAAAATGACTTTTGCAATTACTCTTTCGTAGAAAAACCTGTTGATATTAACTTTACTTGTATTAGCTTTTTTATTATCAATTTCTTCTATGAAAATTCGAAAGACTTTTTCACCTCCTTTCTTTATTATATAAGGTGTGTCTCCCCAAGAGCAATAATATTTTGCTAATTGTTCTTTTGAGAACTTTCTTTCATTTGGGTATTCTTTTTTCTTACGTGCTTTATTGCTACCGGCAATTCTTAGCATCGTATTATATTCTCCTTTAGATCTTTCAAAGAACCATTTTTTTCCAGCGGAAGTAACAACACTATTAGACAAAGTTTTAAGCGCAACTAATTGTGGATTTCTTGACCGCAAATCTACTCTGGATACTCTGGACTGAGCATTAGAAAAAGTACTTATGTTTGATATCAATTCATCAAGCTCATCTTCGGTAGTTTGCTTCGCTACATTGATCTTGGCCATCACCTTTACCTTGCTGATATTGAGACCTTCTTTTTGTGAAAAATAAATTGTAGCTGTTGTTTGTCCACCATTTACGATTTGAAAATTTGTTAAATTTAGTATCCCCGTATTATCGTTATTTAACTGTGCCTCAGTTGCAGTAATGGTCAGACCATTATTGTAAGCAACAAACATTTCTGGCTCATTCCTGATTGTTTCTTTAATGCCTTTGTTAACACCTCTAAACTGTAAAAATGACCGGACATTTTTCTCTAACAATCGAGTACTGTAATTTTTATATAAATTAGCGATTAATGACCCGGGAAGAACACAGAGATAAGATTCAAAGTGCTTTTCATCTGCTGCCTTTATAACCTTGATGCCTTTAGGAAAAGAAGGAACGAAGTCAATTACAAGTGGTTGACGGTTTACCTGAGAGATAGCAACTTCATAGAGATAGTTAATATCAATAAGTCTCTTTTTTATTAGTATATCTTTGGTTTGACTTTTTCCTTTATGAAAAAACTTGGTCGAAATTTTATCATCATCAAAATTAAACGACTTTGGAGATTCTACGTTTGTTCTGGTAGTGATTGATGCTGTAAGTGAAACCAGAAATATTTCAATAACATCAAATTGGTAGATACCTTCATTCGAACCAATTTTGGAAACCAGGGCTCTGGCTGAATCAGAATCCTGAAGAATATCATTTAGTTGACCTTTCAAAGATTTGGTTATAAATTTATTTACTTTTTTAAATTCAGAATCATAAGAAGATTTTGTTGAAACTTTACTCTTTGAATCTTTAGATGGTCCAATTGTATCTTCTTTGAGAATAAATAATTGAAGTCTTTCCTGGGATTCATTTATGCAATACCCATTCACCTGAATTTTTAGTGAATCATTTTTTAGATAAGTCTCGGTCCAGTCTTCTGAATCCAATGCTTTTGATTCGACCAGTAATGGAAGTATTTCTGATAATATCATACCTGCCTGATAAAATCCATCTTCATCCTTTGAGGTGTCAATAATCTCGTCTTTATATTTTATGTATTCTTCAATTTTCATTTTAATCTGTCTTGGTTATTTTGAAAGACTGTATGGACTTTGTCTCTATCTTGTATTTAACTGATGAAATTCCCGAAATAAGGTTATTGATAACTAATTTGGGGAAATCCATCATTGTCGTATTGTACATATCTACTGAATGAAGTATGAATCTGAAATTATCATATTCAAAGGATGTCTCCATTGTTATATCAAAATATGACAAAGCTTTGTAAAGTGGACTAATATCAGAATTGGAAGCAGACAATATCTCTCTGATTGAAATAATTAAGCTGGATAATGCTTTTCCTTCAGAATCATCTAGCAATAAATTTACGACAGAAAGTATCAATTGTCTATCCTCAACAGGCTCTAGCTGATACTTACTGGAAATATTGACAGTTGCTGTTCTGTATAGTTTTGTTTTAACTTCTAAATCGTACTCGTCAAATACGAAGTCATGAACAGCACCAGAGGGACCTTTCCACGAAGAAAGGATTTTGTAATGTGTAAATTGATTTTCCGAAAGAAGATTATCTCTAAGGATAATTAGTTCTCCGTAAAGTCCCATTAACTGCTCAAAAGATAATTTGGAGGAACCATTTCTAAAAAATGTCGCCCACTCAGTATATTTATAGATGAAAAGAGAAAGGTGTTTCTCAATTTGTTCCTCCTTCTTGATAGTTGAGGATATGGATAAGACAAGATCATCAAAGACATCTTGATAGCCTGGATTTGTTAAAAGAAGTATCACTGCATCATCCTTGATGAGTAGATTCACATTCTCTTTCTCTACAGGTAATCTATCTATCGAGTTGATATTGTCACTATAAATGATGATTGCTCTGTTCTCTTTTTCATCAATGGCAAGGAATAATCTTGTTTCAGGATCAGAAAAATAACGAAGAATCTTAAACTCACCCTCCCTCCTGTCATTCTCGATTGTCAGCCATTTATTTTTTAGATAGTCTCTATTCATCTTCCAGATCTTTAGGTAATTCGTCTTCATATTCTGTTTCATCTTCAAGTTCAAGGTCGTAATTTCCTCTGAGGTATGTTCCTCCGATTTGCTCATCTAATGGAGGGAATCCAAAAACATAGCCCAATAACGGTACATTAGGATTAATATCCTCATCCTTCCAATATTGATCATAAAGCTCCTGAATATCAGAATCTTCTAGCTTGTCATTTTGATGAAATGCATCCTTAGCATCCAAAAGGTAGATAACTAGTAATCCTCTATCTGAGCTTACCTGTTCTCTATAAACTCTTTCAGGGATATTCTTACGCTTCGCTTTTGCTAATGCTGACTCAAATGAAATATTTTCTTTTATAACTATTTTATTAGCGGTATCTTTAATAAATTTTTCTTCTGATTGTAATTTTTGATCTTCCATTAGAGTAAAAGCCAAGTCCTCATTACTCGAAACAATATTAGCGTTACGACCTGCAGCTTTATATACTTGTTTCTCAATCATATTTTTAGCATCACTATAATTTTTAGGACCAGGTCTCTTTGCCATTTTGACTTCCCTCTCTTTAATTGAAGAAAGGTTAACATCAGAGGATGACAATGGAGAATTAGAACGTCCTGTTATTTTCAATGCAACACTCCAATTCCGGAGATATCCTTTTTTTACTGCCTTCTCTATGAAATCAATCATTGTAGCTTTAACTATTGGACTAAATGAAACTGTTTCAGAATTTAATAAATGAAGTATTTCTTCATTTGAGCAGTCCCACTTTAATAATGTTTTGTTATCAAATTCGCGCAAGTTTGGTGCAATATTATTTTGAAAATAACTCCAGGATTTATCCAGACTGCTTTTTGAAATATTAATATTTACTGCCTGTACCAGAGAATCCTGATATGACCAGCGTTCAGTCGTCGCATTTTTACGGATAGAATTTCTGGTAACTTGCAAAGCTCCTGGATGATCTTTCACTCTTAATATAAATGATTTGGGCTCTTTACCTTGAGAGTCCATCTTGATAAACTCCTGTTCCAGTTCTTGTATACAACTGGTTGTAAGGTCAAAGCGATCAATACTTAGTTGGGTGGTAAATATTCGGCAACAATCCAAATAACCGGGTCGATATCCAAACCAGCGGCCCATTTGTAATAACGTGTCCGAATAATTTGTCTCTCTAATAAAATAATTTATTGTTAAACCTTCAAGTGTAAATCCTCTGGATAGTCTATTCCCTCCAATTGCAATATACTTCTTGGGCATTGCTCTTGGATAAGTGAGTTTTTCCTTTGTATAGCTATTTATGGCTTTAACCTCAATCCCTTTTACAGCACTTGTAAAGAAATTTTTCAAACTTTTGAACACGATTGGGGTTAGGAAAGGATCTTCATAACCAGCTGGCAGGTAATCTCTTATATGTTCGACTAAATGTCCAAACCTGTAATCATAGAAGATTTTTTCCAGTTCTACATAAATCCCTTCATCAGGTTTATCAAAATCGATCTGCCTTTTTACACTATCCAGGTACTCGGTAACATAATCGGCTGTTCTATTCTGCCAGGTTGTAAATCTGCTTATATGAATAAGCATTGTATTATGAGGATTATACAAAGATGAACCCTCCATTTTCGGAATTCTACTTTCTCTAATTGCTAGGCTAATGATGAATGACAGAACTGCCTTTTTAAGAGATTCTGGAATTCCTGCGGGATAATTATCATCTTTCCTGGACGCTCTCGTTCCTTTTTTATATTCATTATAATCATTGAAGTTACGGTACCCTTTACCTTCCGTATATTCATCCCAGTCATTTTTTGTTTGAAATTTAAGAATAGGTGTACCATCATCTTTACAAACTCTTGATGGAAAGTAATCAATAAAATCAATGACTGGTGGACCTATTAGAGGTAGTTTTTCTTGAGCGTTATCCTCGTTATTTTGCTCAATAGTTCTAAAAATCGACTTAGCTCCAATATAGTTACTTGGTGGTTCTAATAAAACAATGAAGTCATCAGGAAATATATTATCAACTTGTGAAAAGCTTATATCTTGAGAAATCCCGTCAACTCTTTGACTTATTATCCATTCGCTCTCTGCCGCCTCGTTTCGATCCTGTAATACATTAGCAAAAGGGGTAGCGGTATATCCCAAATATGTACGTACTTTGAACAAATCCAGAATCGCTCGAATATGACCATTTGTTTTTGATGCATACTCTTTTCCCTTGGATCCCAGGTTATTAAGGGATGCATTATCAGCCTCATCATCAAGAATCAGAAACGGTATATCATGTTTTTTATTTGAACCTAATGAACTATACAGCCATATCATTAGATTTTTTAACACACTAACATTCTTTTTACAAACCAGAACATACTTGTCATTTAATGTAAAATCGAGCTGCTCTACTTGCTTGTTGAAATCGCGTCTTGCAGATGTTATGGTTTTTACCTGAATAACTTTTCCATCATGGTTCACTCCAAACCTTCTAATGGTACCTACACCAATTGCTCCAGTTGAAACACCTTCATCACTTCGACCTTCTCCAATAACATCAGATTCAATTCTCTTCTGCGTTTGACTACGAAGATCCTCCATGATACCAGACAAAACAATGATAAGTCTATAACCAGTATCAATTGCCCGGTTTATCACAGCGTTAAAGTTTCCTGTTTTACCTGATTGCACAGCACCAACTACCAATCCTTTAACGTATTTTTCACCAACAAAATTAGGATCAGCTAATTTCTGCATTATTATTAAACTTGATCTTCTTGTTTCAGAAACTACTCTTTCAGATCTACCAGAATTACCCAGTAATTCAAAATATCTCTCTGAATAATTCCAGCTTGTCTTTTTTTGTTTTTCTTCTGTTAACCATGTTTTAAACCCTTTTTTGGTAAGTTCACTTGTAAATCCAGGATCAACAGTATTCACTGAAAGAAATTCACTACTGGCTTGATCAAAGTAAGCTCTTAAAGTGATCTCATCAACATCATCAAGTTTGTATATTTTGGCTACTATTTTGATATCAGCTAGGTGCTCATCATAAATATTAATTATATTAGATTTGGTCAAATCTCCGCTTCGGAATTTATTTTCAATATGCTTCTTAAACATGTCCTTATAGGTCATTTGCTTTTAGTTAGTAGGTTAGTAATTTCAATTGGCACATTGGATTTGTTATATCCAAGCAACGGTAAAACTTCTTCAATAATATATGCATTATCTACACCTTGCGATTGTAATGTTTTTATATTTTCTATTAAATCTGATATCAAGAAGCCATTATAATTTTCATCATCTGAAATTGAGATAGTCTCAGTTTCCTTCATTGCAGATCTAATAATATTAATTCGTCTGGATATCATTTTAAAAATGACCTTCAGTTGAGCTAATTGAGATGACTCTAAAGACCTTGCTAAAGATGAGACGACCGGATTATCCAGATTAATGTCAATTAGAGATCCTTTACTGGAAGCGTACTTTTCAAAAAGTGCTTGATTTGAAGAAGATCTTTGCCCGGCAAATTTTCTTACTCCTCTATTGTAGTACTCTCTTTCCGCTTCTGTTTTTAATTCTTTAATTGCTGAGTCAAATGCATTTCGCAGATCATGAGGAATAATAATTTTTGATTTTGCTACATTGAGATGTAAAAGGTGATCTATTGAATTACCAACATCTAGTCGCAATCGAGCTAGTTGTAGCCTGGGAGCTTTTTTTATTAAACCGTTCCATCCACCATAAAGTATTATTCGATTTGATCGGTATACATAAATACCTTCCATGTCCATTAATCCCTTATTGACTGGAGTCCATTCACTTATACCAGAATTACTTTCCTTGATTGCTCTTGCTGGAAGTACGTATCCACTAATTCTGACTCTGGATTTATCCAGATCTCCTGTTTTGGGTTGAAGCGTTCTAAAATCTTTAATATGAGTTGGAAAGGGGTTGAAAGGATCAATCAACAGATTATTTACTCTAATCTTTAAGAGATTTTTTTTGGCCTCCATGAACTTATGAAAAACTACTGACAAATGACTTACGGTGATTTCGTCTAATTCTGTTTGAAGAGAAGATTTTATCTTATCCTTTTTTAGATAATTTTCATATTTGTATAAACCATACCAAACCACAATGGTATTGGTCTTTAGATGATTGAATGAATTATCAATATCGATATAGGTTTCAGACAACTTTCTGTATTGTGAAATCAAATAGTTTATTTCTTTCTCTGTATTAATTTTTATTTTCCAGCCTTCTTTTTCTAAAATGTCAACGTCCCAAGTAACCCCATTAAAAACTTTATCCTTCTTCCTCTTTGAAAGAACCGTAAATTTTCTTGTTTGTGAAAAGGAAGCAGTTTTCATACCAAGTCCAAATCTTCCCAGGTCACTGGTATCTCTGGAGAATTCTGATGAATTACTGGGAAACTGCATATTTTTTATAAGCTCTTTTTTTGTCATTCCGTCGCCATTATCTGCCAGGAATAGCATAAAGGGCTCTGTGGCCATATCAATTAATACTTCAATTCTATTTGAGTTTGCACTAATGGAATTATCCATTAAATCCGCTAATGACGATTCCAGACTATAGCCCTGTTCGGCTAAAGACTTTATTAAAAAATCCGCTCTAGGAGTTGCATCCTGTAAATTCATATCAGAAGCCTTTAAATATTTTGTGAACAATTTTGGCTAGCTGAAATGCCAGGTATGGAGGCACTGCATTTCCTACCTGATGAAATTGAGCTGTACGTGGCCCTCTAAATAAATAGTTATCCGGGAAGGTCTGAATTCGTGCCGCTTCCCTGACGGTAAAACTTCTACATTGGTTTTGATCATAATGAATAAAGTAGTGACCATCTTTAGAAATATGACTTGTTACTGTCGTAGCTGGTGAATTAGCCAGCTGAACTCTAAATCTATCTGTGAATTTCCCTGACAAGGCATTTTTATGATCTGGAAGAAGATCATCAGAGTACTTTTTGTAGTCAACCATTCTGGGGAATTTCTTGTAGGCTTTACTATAAACAGCAGCAAAAAGGTATCTTTTGATATCTTGATAAAGATGACTTCTTGACTGATGATTATTAATACCGGAAAGATTTTTATCGTAATACCAGTCTTTCAAATCTGACTTGTTTTTAGAAATAGAGCATTTAATATATTCCCCACCAATACTATTTTCAAATTTTAAGGATTTAAATTTCACACCTTCTTCACTGAAGCCATTCAACGAGAAAATTTCCTTACTAAAATCAGTCATGATCGATTTCCATTTTTCATCACTATCACCTATATAATCGTAAAATCTTTTTGTTTTTCCATTAGCTAATTTCTCTTCAGAAACCAATCTTCTATTAATACCGCTTCTAACTTTAGGCAAGTCAGATATTGCTGACTCTACTGTTGTTTCAGATAACTTTTCAAGAATACTTATTTTGTTATTAAAAGGAAGATCATTACGAATACCCAAGAGTATGACTCTGTGTCTTTTTTGAGGTACTCCATAGTTTTCAGCTCTTATTGTAAATTTTCTTTTATCGTCATAAAGTGGAAAACCATTTCTATCATGTGCTAATGGCTCGTTTACGAAAGAGTATATTTTATATTTTTCACTTTTATGCCTGGGAAATACTCTTGAAGGATTCTGTAAATCTTTTCGAATATTTGAGAACACACTTTCACCATCAATTTTAGCAGATAATAAACCTTTCACATTTTCCATGACAAAGACTGCTGGTTGGTGTTTAGCAATTATTCTCAAGTATTCTTTGTACAAATAAACTCTTGGATCCTCTTTAAACATACCTCCATTCCTGCTTCGTCCAACCAGAGAATATGCCTGGCAAGGAGGACCTCCAATTAATAACCAATTCTTATTTCCATTTAATGCATTTGTAATTCTGGAATCAACTAACTTTGAAGGGAATTCTTTTGCACCTAATGTTGCATGCCATGCTTCGTTAGAAGCAACCTTATATTCAGCTTCATATTTTTGAAATAGTTCTAATAAAAGTATTTCTCTAGCTTCAATTGTAGGAGCCTCCAGTGCTTTATAATAATTTAGTGGAATTTTGCCAATCTTAAATTGTCTTGTAAAACTCCTAAGCAATAGCGTTTTATGAGCAAATTGGTCCTTTTCAATAGACAACCCGATATCGAATACTCTTTTTTTTCTTTCTATTAAGGAAGAAAAACCCTCCCCTAAGCCCCCTGGGCCAGCAAACAAATCAATTATTGGTACCGCTTCTTTTAAATTCAAAATTTCATGTTTTTCATAGTTTAAAATCAAGGCTTGTTAGTCCTTTTTCACCTTTTCTTAATAAGATTTACACTTAAATCGTAGTATCTCTTTAATACACTTTAAATCTCAAAGATACTTAAACTAATACAAACAAAAACAATAAATAATGATGCTGTAATCCATGCTAATCTACTCTTTAATCTAAATTATAATTTCCTAAAAAAGGATCACCGTATAACTATAATAATATATTTTTCATATCAGCTGTTGCTAAAAATAGTGAACCAGTACTAGAGAAATGAATAAACATATGAAGCCATAAAATCACCAACCTGATAATGATATGTCACCATCTTTCTTTAGTTAAAGGAGGTATACGATCATATCTATTAGCTTTTCATTATACATTTTCAATAACTGAATTTTCTCTTGTATCAATCACTTCAATTTTAATTCCGTTAAGCTTCACTCTTAACTGCTCAATTATCAGATCTATCCTTTGTTCGATAAATAAATCCAATGAATTTTCTGGCATCTCTGGCAGGGTTGACCAGCTTAGAATTTGTTCAGGAATCATATGTGATTTGATAGCTTTTGGGAAGTCAGGATTTTTATCATAATCGGTGATGTATTCTAGCGGATTTTTATTACTTATTTCTAAATTTGTGATTTGTGTTAGGTAAGCAATATTCATTAATGAATTATTATGGATAGTATTTGCACCGGGATTTTTTGCAATGTAATCTGTTGGGAAGATATGGTGTAGATTTGGTTTATCTGTTGAGAAGAAGAAATTTTCAGCAATGACATTTCTATCTGTGTATTTCCAATCTTTCGGTTGATTAGATGCATAAAGAGAAAGTATTGCTCTTGATATAACACCTTTAGAACTGTATGAAGAATTTCTCAAAGTATCTCTATCGATTAAAAACCGTTCAAACTGATATTCCTCTTTGTTTTTTTCTTGATTTAAAAATATTATGTGGTTTTTGATATCAGTTGTATTGCTTAACAGATCATCTCTGTGCAAGCTATTAAACCAAAAATACTTTTTTAGAAAATCGTAATCTGGAAAATTGTTTTTATAGAAGTAATTAGATATTGTTAGATAAAAATATCTATACGGAATTAGTCTTGGTCCCTTTAGGTTCAATGTGTTTTCAAAAAAGTCGAAAGTCTTTAGAATTGCTTTTTTTGCGTCTATCCAAATTGTTTCTATTTGTTCAGTTTTAATATCGTTTAAGTACCGAGGTGTAATGTTTGCTATTCCAGAATTTTCAATATTCTCCCGAATCAAAATTGATAGAATTTGCAAGTAGTCGAAGTCACTTATCTGCAGAAACCTACTATTGTTGATTTCTCTAAATCCATCAATTAGGTCTCTTAAATAAAATCCATTATCCGTATCAGTTTTTGGTCTAAATGTTTTAGCAACAACGATGTCAAAAATATCTAAAGGCTTACCTGCTTGATTGATTCGTTCAAAAATTTGACATACTTCTGAAACCTTTATGCCTTTCAATTCAATGAATGAAAGGCGATAGTTGTCCAGCACTTGTTTCATTCTCCCTAATTCTTCAATATATTGGTGATCAAAATTTAGGTCTATTTCCGGGTGCTTAATAACTGTTTTTTGTATGTCTGTATATTTTTCTTTTATGTCATTCAGTTTTAAAATTAGACCCTCATCAAATTTTTTCTTTTTGCTGATATTTCTTTTGAATGTTCCATTTTTATCATCTATTTCATCCCAGTATAAAAAACGTCTTTTATAACTTTCATCATCAGTGTCATCAGAATTTTCAACTGTAATATCTACATAGAGTGCTGGGTTAAAATCATCTCTTCCTTCAATTTTCCCTCCATAAAGCGAGGTTAATAGCGAAGTAGTTCTTTGTTGGCCATCCAATAAATATTGATATTCAGTTCGGTTAAAATTATCATTTACCAATTTGTGACCGCCTATCTCTCTATGATTTTGAAGTTTTAAATCAGTCTTCCATACAAGAATACTGCCTAGAGGATAAAATTTATAAATACTATCCCATAATTTTTTGACATTCTCTTTTTCCCAAACTACATCTCTTTGAAATGTAGGAATCTGATAATCCTGATTTTTTAATTCATCAAGATAAGTTGTAATTCCTTTGTCTGTTGGCTTAATTCTGTCCGTAAAATTCATTCTGTAATTTAATTTTTTTCTATTAAAGGATTATGTTATACGCTACATATCCCTATCTGTCTCGGCTAATAGGCAAGATCGCTCTTATCAACTACACACTTATTCTACTATTAGCTTAATAATAAAATTCTAATATGGCATAAATAGGCCTTCGTAGCAGAAATCCTGCTCCTATTTAATCGAAATAAGGCTAGTAAAAAACAAGCAGTGACCGTAGATTAGGAAAGTAAAATAGACATCGAGTATACGTCGCATCCTCTATCCGGTAAGTTTTCTCAAGGTAAGTATTTATAAAGATATCAAAAACATATTAATTACCAAAATAAAAAGTGAATCTCCCCCAAAATCGCTAGAGCATTTTAATTGCTTGTTGCAACACCTATCGGATAACTGATAAATTGGAGAGCAATAAACCAAATGAATTCTGATAGTAAATTGTTATAATTTTCATCTCCTCTACACGCCAAATCGTAATAACCTTTTCCCAATCCCAGTCTCCCAAAACTTGCTTTGATGATAAGCCGAGTATTCTCCTCCTGTTCAGCCTGTCTCGACTACAAGTCGATGACAAGCTATAGGATTACCACCAATTCGCAGCCTCTCCTTACTTCAAACTCCCCATTTTCCATTCCATTTTCAATCTCTATTCCGCAATAAGCAGCAATTAAAAGCAATTGTTTATTTTGTTATAAATAACAAATAAAAAGTAGTATAATTGTATGCCCCAGAGACTAAATATTCTAACAATATTAAAATCACCAAACCCAATTTACTATGCTCGACGCTAAAAAAACAACCGCTAAAAAGGCAACGACTAGAAAGTCCGCTGCCAAAAAAACCACCACCAGAGCTCGCCTAAAGCGGCAAGATCTTGTAACCATTGCAAAGCTCGCCAAGCTCAGTATTTCAACCCTGGTTAAATGGTACGATGGAAGTTTACCTGTTAAGCCCCAAACCGAATTAAAAATTTTAGAAGCCACCGATCAATTTTTCGTAGAGGAGGTAGAAAGGTTAGAAGAACACTTTGAGAAACTAACCGAAATTGAAAACCGCATTTCATTGCAGCGAACTGGAGTAAAAGAAGCGATTCAGGAAATGAGAAAGATCCAAGTAAAAAAGAAAGCGGATTAGTACACAGTGTATTAAGTTGCTGTGCATTTTGAATAGATTATTTTTTGTGAGTACGAGTCCAATATTT
>Ga0114957_1002628_pt1 | contig 16882 bp, 20 predicted proteins | sample BantaG_FD_87175 | JGI IMG/M metagenome (GOLD analysis project Ga0114957, IMG submission 87175) | Marine algal microbial communities from Bantry Bay, Ireland - BantryBay_4 metaG | ecosystem: Host-associated > Algae > Red algae > Unclassified | place: Bantry Bay, Ireland | collected 2014-11-21 | reverse complement strand
GGTGCTGGGTGTGGGCGAGATGGCTGGCCTGTCGACGTTGCTGATCGGGAAGCAACTCGACGGCGGCAAAGAGCGACTGTTCATGGCCGGAGCGCTCGGGCTGGGGGCGTTGTCGTCGTTCGGTGCGCTCGTTGGCAATCTTTGGGTCTTCGGCGTGTCCTACGTCGTGCTGATCCTGGGTGTGTCGACGTTTACCGTGAGCGGCCATGTGTACTGGAGTCGGCGGATCCCGTTCCATCGCCGAGCACGCACAATTGGCGTGTTCGAGACGTCGTGGGCTACTGCGCTGTTGGTCGGGGCACCGGTGATCGCGTTGCTCATCACGGCGTTTGGCTGGCGAGCGCCGTTCATTGCGCTGGGTGTGTTGTTGGCGATCTCCGCCGTCGTTGTCGGCTTCGACCATGACGACTCGGTGCTGCTCGACGATGCAGCGGCGCCAACCGGCACCGATCCGCTTTCGCTCGACGCCTGGATTCTCATTGCCGCGTCTGGCGCCGTTGCGGTGACGGGGCTGACCACGATCGTCATTGCCGGCACCTGGCTCGACGAAGCGCTGGGCGTGTCGACCGGCGGTATCGGGTTGGTCGCCATGGCCTTTGGCGCAGCCGAGATAACTGCGTCGGCCAGTTCTGCTGCGGTCGCCGACCGAGTCGGCCCGATCCGGGCGACACGCGTGGCGCTGGCCATCACCATCGTGGGCATGCTGATCATGACCCAGGCCGATGACTCACTGCTGATCGGCGCCATTGGTCTGCTGTTCTTCTTCCTGGGCTTCGAGTTCTCAATCGTCACGTCGTTCTCGATCGTCAGCGAAGCCATGCCTACCGCCCGTGGCCGTGTGCTCGCCGCCAACAATGCCGTCGGCACGGTCGCTCGTGGAACCGGCATTGTGATGAGCGGGATCGTCTATCAAGCGTTCGGCATCAGCGGCCCGGTCGCCATCTCGGTGACCACCGCCGTGATCGCACTTGTGCTGTTGTCGCTGAGCATGCGCCGCGCCGAATCGACAGCGAGTTAGCGCAGGGCGAAGAAGGCAATAACCACGTAGTGACAGGCGATGCCACCGATCACGAACAGGTGAAAGACCTCGTGGAAGCCGAACACCGCGGGCCATGGGTCGGGGCGCTTGCGGGCATAGATCACGGCACCGATACTGTGCAGCACTCCCCCGGCGACGAGCAGGATGAAGCCCTCGACCCCAAGCGCTCGCCAGATGTCCACGATCACCAGCAGCGCCACCCAGCCAACGATCAGATACGGGGCCACCACCACGGCTCGAGGTGCGCTCGGCCACGCCAAATTCATCACGACGCCCGAGATCGCGCCTGACCATACGAGCCACAAGATGATGTCGCCCTGCGGATCAGGCAGCGCCACCGCTGCGATTGGGGTGTAAGTCGCGGCGATCACGACGAAGATCATGGAATGGTCGAGCGCCTGCATCACCTTGTGGGGGCGAGGGCTCCACTGCACCCGGTGGAACAGCCCCGACACGGTGAACAGCGCAATCACGCCGGCGCTGAAGATGGCCGCCGGTGCTCGGGTTCCCGGCGGCGAGAGTGCAATCAGGATCGGACACAACGTGATGGCGGCAACGGCGGCCAACAGATGGGACCAGCCTTTCAGCATCGGTCGTGTGGCCACGGGGGTCATGCAAGAGAGGGTAGGCGGCAGCACCCAAGAGTTCGTGGCGGTGTGACAACGGCTTCACGAGATGGCGTGTCACTTGCAGCCGGTTGCCGCTAACCTCGTGCCCCTCAGGGCGTTTAGCTCAGTTGGCTAGAGCATCTCGTTTACACCGAGAGGGTCGGGGGTTCAAGTCCCTCAACGCCCACCAAAAGAGTCACATTCACACCCTCGACGTCAATGGCGTTGGGGGTGTTTCTGTTTTCATCCCTGTTACGGGCCGCTTCGCTTATTCCGTCGCTGAGTAGAAGCTCGAATGGCTCGGCCAGAACGTGGGCCGTACCACTGTCATCATCTGCGTCGTCGAGATAGATCTTGTCGAAGAGGGCTTGGTTGAGTTGTCGTCGCACCGTGTCGCCTGCAGCGGCATATGCATCACCAATCTGGCTAGCAAACTTGAGTGCTTGGATCAGGTTCTTCTCAACTTGGTTCAATTTGAGGCTCGATGCTTCAACTCGGGTCTGAGCCTCTTCCAGCTCTCGTCCGATGCGCTCCTGCTCGGTCTTCATGAGATCCAACGGCACGGCGTCAGCAAGATGTGCCTGCAGTAGTTTCGCCTGCTCATCTTTGAGTCTTCGAATGCGCTTGCTCTGCGTCCGTTGATCGCGCTCAGCTTCGACCCGATGAACCTTCATCTCATCGAGGATGAGGTCTCTGATCTTGTCAACCATCGGTTCAGGTAGCTGCACCTTGCGGCATCGCTCACCGACCTTCCACTCAGCAAGATCCATCGGGATGCTTCTTGCTTTGCAGCTGTTGCGCTTCTGGTGGCGACCAATGCAGACAAAATACGAGTAGACCTTCCCTTTGCTACCTCTGTTGTTGCTGACGATCAGGCGTGATCCACACGCACCGCAGAAGATCGTGCCCTTCAAGTAGTGATGGTGCTTACGTTGCTTCTCACCGGCTCGGCCGCGGGCGTCGAGAGTGTCTTGCACCTTGTTCCAGACATCATCGGGCACGAGAGCTTCATGCTTGCCGGGATACAGCACACCCTTGTATCGAACAATGCCTTTGTAGTAGGGATGTCGCAGCAAGCGGCAGAAGTTACTTAGCGCAAGTGGCTTGGCTGGCGTCTTCGGTCCAGGTGATGAGGTCAGCCCACGATCAGTTGCCTCAGCAAGCAGATCCCGCACGTTGATATCACCTCGTGCGTACCGCTCAAAGCACCACTGCATGATCGGGCCGCGTTCTTCGTCAATCTTCACCGTGCGCACTTCCCGACCGTTCTCAACAACTCGGATGTTCAGGTAGCCGCACGGTGCTTTGCCAACTGTCCCTCCATTCTTGGCTTTCTCCAAGCTGCCCTTTTTCACTTCGCTTGCAAGATTGAGTGAGTAGAACTCGGCGATGCCACTCATGATGCTGTGCAGCAGAATCCCGCTGGGTGTGTCGTCGATGTTCTCGCTACAGCTAATGAGTGAACAGCCAGCCTTCTTAATGGCGAGATTTATCTCGACGTCATCAGCCCGATTGCGAGCGAGGCGGTCGATCTTGTGCACGATCACGTAGCTGGCTGGATTGTCGATCAAGTATCGGAGCATGTTCTGCAGCTCGGGCCGGTCGGCATTGCGAGCTGATTCGCCACGGTCGACGAACTCGGCAGTCACCTGTGCTCCCAGCGCTTCGGCCTTGCGCATGCATGCCTCACGCTGAGCGGGGATTGAGAACCCCTCGGCGGTTCCACCGCGTTCCGCTTGCTCCTTTGTGGAGACTCGTAGATAAGTGACAGCCGATGGCTGATCCGTCATGCGGCACTCCTCGTTGTAATGCTGGCGGCAAAGGCTTGCGTGCAGCGTTGTCGTCGCTCGGTCAGTCCAACCTGTTGAAGCCGGTAGCGCATTGCCTGTTCGCTCACGCCGAATCGGGCTGCGAGCTGATCGAGCTGTTGTATGCCCGACCCCCACGCCCACTTGATCTTGTTCTTCGGCATGAGCACGCAGGCTGCGAAGTAGTCGGCGAGTCGCTCGGTTTGGGCTTCGGTCAAGTCCATGCGGTTGCGGTACGGGTGGTCGAGGATGTGTTTGAACTCGTGCAGCAGGCTGAAACGTTGGCGGTTTGGGGCTTCGGTCTGATCAAGTACGACGATCCAGTTGGTGCCGTCCCAGAAGCTCATACCGCTGCTCGGCAGTTTCGGTTCGTAGAGCACTTGAATCCGTGGCAGTTCGCTGACCGCTTCAGATGGGAACGTGAAGTCGTTGTCAGCGTTCCCGAGTCGGGCAGCTTGCAGTTCGGCAAGTCTGTAGCAATCGCTGATGTGCAGCTTTCTTGTGGGGACAATCGCGCGTAGTTCTTTCAGGGTCGATTGATTGGTCTCTGGTTTCGTAGGCACGGTGCCCTCCTTTGCTATTTGTTGATTGTTGTTACGGGTTTTCGTCTTCTCCTGCGGCCGGGCCGTCGGGGTCAATGCCATGTTGTTGGGCAATGGATCGGGCGAACTTCTCGATCTTGGCTGCAGCGTCTTCAGGTAATCCCTTGAATCTGGTTCGCATGTACGGGGTCACGTTCGGCAGGTCCTTGGTGCTGGCATATCCGGCTCGGGCGAAGACGTCGGCGACAGAGAGTCCAAGAGCTTCGGCGATAGCCACGAGCTTGTCTGGCGCTGGTGCAGCGAAGTCACCGTTCTCGATCCGAGCAAGCGTCCCATGATGCATATCGAGTCGCTCAGCAAGCTGGCGACCGGACAGTCCGAGCGATCCACGCTGCTGAGCGAGATAGATGCCAAATTCCTTGGCCTGGTGTTTGTCCATTGCTTTCATTGTTGCACAATTGTCTCACGTTTGTCGCGTTTGGGCGACAGTAGAATTGACAACGTCGACATAGAAACGTGAAACGAATGGACCGGTGGTCGAGTCGAAGTACGTTTGCTCTGTTAATCTTGCTCATCTCCGAGACTTCTGTATAGTTATGCACAACGATGAATAACCAACAAGAAAACCCGAAGCAGACTCCTGACCGCCTTGATCGCCCATTCGGCGAATACGCGGCTGACGAGCTCTTCGAGCTGTTCACACCACCGAAGCCGCGCCGCGTGGAGCTTCCCGATTTTGACGAAGACTCGCCAACTGACGTGACGGTTGACCCGGTCGCTGCCGGCGTGATGGCTCTTGTTGCACGCGAGAATCTTGAGTCAACGGACTTGTAGCGCAGCATTCCTTGGATCTCCGAATCGAGCGCACGGCGGCGCCGAACAAGCTGCTTATCCTTGCTCTGAACGAGCACGACGAGACTGTGTTTGACGTGCAGGTTCGTCGGTGGCCATCGACTAGCAAGTGGATCGGCATTGAGATCGGTCCAGTCATCGAGATCGATTGGTTGGAAGTCAAAGAGGAGTTTCGCAGCACAACCATGACGTTTCGGGCGCTGTGCGAGGCTCTGTCGGCGGCACTGTCTCTCGCTGGAGGAACGGTGCCTGCAATCGGGATGGACATCGACAACGACCGACTTGAGGCGAAGCTCGAACGGCGATCCGACTTTCATCGGATCGATGTCGGCGAGGTTCCTCGCCCGTTTGTCGCTTCGCGAAACACTATTCACCGGCTTGCATCGAGGGCCTGCAAGTAGCACGCACGTTCATGACTCAAACAAGTGAACGCCGTGCTGGTCTTCGCTGACATCCAGGTTGGCCGTGAGCACCTGCCCGAGTCCTGCGTAGTCAACGTTGACGAATGGAGCGATCCAGTCTGGCAAGTTTTCTCCGGGTGTCCAGCCCATGTCATCAAGCAGGCTCTCGGCGTAGTCGGCGAGTGTGTCCCAGCTGCCGAGGTAGTGATCATCGAAACTCTCACTGTCGGCTTCCTCGCTACCGACCGCATGAACCCAGTGAGCAAAGACGGTGCCTTTGGTGGCGATGCCGCCTGCGACTCGGGCAACGACGTCGAGTGATTCGTATTCGCTGAGTTCGAATACTCCGAAGCCTTCGTAGTCGTGGATGGCCCATTCTTCGGCTGGCCGGTAGCTCGAGCCTGCGAGCATGTCGTCGATCTCAGCTTGCAGCTCGTCTGGTTCTTGATCGGCGTAAATCCATTCACCGTGCAGCTCTCCGTTGTTGTAGTCACTGAGGCTGGCGGCGTAGATACGAGGGTTGCCGATGCGCCCCTCGATTTCTGGATGAGTTGATTCTCCTTCCATAGGTAGTTCTCCTTCGTTTCCCGCCGTCATGGGCGGGTAGTTAGTTCTTCCTTTTTCGTCTCTGGATGATGCGGGTGGCGGGCGTCCTGGTTGCGAGTGGTTCACGGCGTGCCGCCTGCATCAGTGATTGCTTCGAGCGCCCGGTCAAATATCGTCGTCTCAAACAATGCCGGTTCGATGCCGTCACGTTTGATGGCTCGTTCGATCAAGGCTCGGCGGTTCTCGTCGGGCGCAATCCAAAGCACCTTGGGAAAGATCCCGGTTACCTTCTGTTCCGCCCCGCTGCGGAAGTAGTCGGTGTAAACCCGACACTTCTTGGCGATGGTCGTTGGTGCTTCGGTGCCGCAATCGACCTCGATGAACCAGTTCAGCTCGGTTCCAGGATCGGCAACAACAATATGCAGATCCGGTTTGACGATGGCCGTGCTGGCCGTCTTGGTAGCGGTGCCGATTGGATGCCGCCAGCAGAACGGTTCCGGCGAGACATCCAATATCTCAACGCCCCTCTCCGGGGCTTCGGCGATGAGTCGAGTCGCTATCTCGGCAATTGCGAGCGTGTGCTGAACAAAGCCGAGTGACGGTTCCGATCGACGACGCCTCCGAGTGCCGCCTAGGAGTCGATGACCAACTGGTGCAAGCGCATAGACGTGTCCTGATGATCCGGCCCTGATGCCCCCGACACGTCGTTCCAGGCGGTGCAGCAGATCTCGGTCATGCAGCCGTTGAAGAACCCGGCGACAGATGCGCTTGCTGGCTTCGGTGGTCTGGTGATCCGTGAAATGCAGTCGACGCACCTGCTCAACCTGCAGCAAGCGAAATGCCTGGATCGAGGTCAGCACCCCGATGTCCCGATCAGAAAGCTCAAGACGCAGGCGTACCCCCGCCGGAGTCTGCGCGCTCACTTGAGTGCGTAGTCTGTCATATCCCAAAACCGGCGAAGACTGAGGAGTTAACGGGGATGCACCGCCATCTGACTCGACGCGGCCGGAATAGCGATCGGACGGGCTCATGACTGGCCTCGCTTACGTCGGCCGACTGATCCCGGTTCAGGTGCAGGACCATGCTCAGAGACAACCGAAGCTAGAAATTCATCAACCGATGCCGGGCCAACCCCATCCCGTTGACTCAGCTGACTAGCAAGGTTGACTGCTGATCGCAACGTGCGTGACGGTCGGGGTGTTTGCGCAGACATCCATCCAGACGGCTCACCGCCACCAAGAACATCTGCATAAATCTGGTAGCGACCAAGCCCACGAAAGTCGAGTGCATCGAGCTGGTCCGTTGTTCGCCCAAAAACGTTCGCATCATCTGCTCCGAGCCGGAAGACCACACGCGTCTGCGCGTTGGCGAGCACGGCAGCCTTTACATCAGGTCGAAGCTGGGCGAGGTGTTGGTGCGCAAGTGTCAGACCGACTCCGAGTCCACGAGCTTGCGCCAGCACATCGGCAAGATCTGTCGGGAGCCGCAGGTAGTCCTGGAACTCATCCAGATACATCATCACTGGCGATCGACTTGAAGCTGAGACCCCGGTCCGAGCCATAGCGAGTTGCCATAGTTGTGCCACGATCATCGAGCCGAGCAGTGAAGCTGTTTCAGCTCCGACCTCGCCCTTACGAAGTGGCACGAGGAGAACGTGGTTGTCAGCAAACACGGATCCGAAGTCGGTCTTTGGCTCGACCTGTCCAAGCATCGTTCGCAGCGACGTTCGCAACAGGAAAGGGCGCAGCTTGTTGAGCGCTGGCGAAATGACGGTGGAGCGTTCAGCTTCACTCATGGACTCGAACCACTTCCAGAACTGACGCAGATGTGGTGATGACAACCGGTCGGTGACTTGGTGCCGGAATCCAGCATCAGTCAGCAGTCCGGGGACCAACAGAATTGATGCCCACGGCGTGCCGATAAGACTCAAGAGACTGGCGTGCAAGATGTCCTGCGTCCGAGGTCCCCACGAGCTTGAGTACAGCTCCTTCATGATGTGCAACAAGGAGTCGACCGCCAACTCTTGGCTGGCCGATGCCACTGCCAGTGGGTTGAATCCGACAATCTGATCTTTGGCGGCGGGGTCGAGCAGGATCACTCGCTCTGAATCAGCCGACCGCACCCGTGCCAGAACGTCAGCAACCAGATCACCTTTTGGATCGATCACCACCGCGCCACGACCGGCTCGAATGTCTCCAAGGATCAGGTTCAGCAGGAGCGTGGACTTTCCAACGCCGGTCGGCCCAAGTACATGCAGGTGGCGGAGTGAGTCGTCGACACTCATTCCGATTGGCGAAGCGTTTGCTGGAAACGTTGACGTGCCGATAAGGCGTTCAGGGTTCTCGACCTGGCCTACAGGAGGCATGACCTTTGCGCCGGATCGATCGACACCGGGATAGGACTGGTCGCCGTAAGGCCAGCCAAGCAACGCCACGAGCTCATCAACGTTGAGGGGCACAGATGAGCGTTTCGAGACCTCAGCCAGACGACCATGCAAAGCGTCATCGGGTCGAAGCCTCAGACCGAGTCCAGGCGATACCAGCGAACGAAGTGCCGCCTCGTAGCCAGAAGCAGAACGTCCATCGTGGACCAGACGCACGTTCACTCGACTGCCGAGTTGGCCTTGCTTGTCAGCGATTGCTCGGCGGGCTTCATTATCGACCCGCTGTTTGCCGTCGAAGGCTGCACCGGCGAGAGCTGCACCCCAGGTCTCCCCCGGGACAGCTTCCAATCGATTAGGCACCGCCATAGGGGCGAGCGACTGGCCGAGAACAAGTTGATGCACGGCCGATGACTGGGTGGCAAGAGCACCAAGCAGTCGAGCCGAAGCCGCAATCGGATCTGACGTATCCAGAGCCCGCTTCTTGGTACTCAGCTGTAGTCGCAGAGCTTGGCAGTCTGACTGCACGAAACGACGAGCAGTTGCCGTCTGCACTAGCGGCACGAAGGCCGTGAGCATTCGAAGCACACGCTGCAAATTCCGGCTGCCCACTCGGTAACCGGCAACCCGACCACCAGTGACCTCGAAGACGACAGGGCCGAGGGATCGATCAGCAATGACGCTGGCGATGAAACCCCTTACAGCTTCCGGCTCAAGATCGCGTGGAAAGTAAAGATTTGCCCACGACAGCGGCACTGCATCAGGCTGATGCCTCCGCCTCATGCCGCCGCCTGATTTCCAGAGTCATTGCCGCCTGGACTGCATTGCTCGACTTCGATAGCTAGCTCAATGATTGCCCGGGCGAGCTTGCGAAGATCAGGCTCTTTTCTCTTTGCTGGGCGCACCCGAATATGGCGCTGCTTGTTTCCCATAATGCCTCCTTTCAGACTTGGTGTCGCGTTTGCGCGACACGTGGGATACCTATTGAACGACAGACATTGCTTTTGAGCAATGACTTTGCGGATTCCACAACAACGATCGGAACGAAGCCGATAGAGATATAAGGACCACTTCGAATTAGGAATCAGAGGGCGATACTTTGTCAGTTATTGGTTGACGCTGCTACCAGGCCGAATGATCATGACGATGACGATTCCACAGGTAGGCAGCTCCGCCGATCAAACCAGCGAGAATCAGGATTGAAAGTATGAGAATGACCCATCCTGAACGCACGACACCGATCAACATCTCCAGAACCACAAGTAGCGCCAAGAGCGCCAACACGAAACTCCACAGACGTTCAGTCGCAGACGGCCGGACAAACCGACTAAGCATCAGTTGACGACCAGCGTGCTGCGTCCATGGCGACCATTGCTCGATCGACGAGCAACTCGTTGAACTCAACGTCCTTGTTCGTTTCAGTCGACGGGCGGCGTTCTGACCGGAGCTGAGCTGCCACCCAGCGACAAGCGCGGACTACTTCGATCGACGCCAAAGACACAGTCACCACGGTTAGTGGAATCATGATCCGCCTCCGAGCTCAGCCTGGTGCAGCTGAGTACGAGTGCGCTCAGCAATGCTGTCAAGTTCAGCCTGAGCCCTGAACACTTTCGCATAGGTGGGGGCCACAGCATTCCACTCGTCAGCTTGACGATCAGCATCACGCTTGAGCAAGCCAAGCTTTGTTCCGATCGCTGTTGCTGCAATGATTCCGCCAGAAATCAGGAGGGTTTCAATCATGGCACTTGAGTTTCATCATTGCGTCATACAGCAAGGCTGCCGCAAACTGGCGTGGGCCATCATTAGCAGAACGAACGGGCTCCACCACGCTGGGATAGCCGGGTGCAATCAGAAGTATCTGCTCTTCGAAGAACTCACGCGTGCGTTCCACGATGTCGAGGATGGTCACCTCGTCAGTGACCAATGGGCATGAACGACACACCATGATTAAAGGTTGCGGCCAAGGTCTCGGATGACGTGGCGCATTTCCATGTTGCCGTCTTCAAGGATGCCCAGGATGCGACCTGCGGCACTCGGGTTGTTCTGGACCGAGATCAATGCCTGAGCATCAAGGCGAGCTTGATTGTCGATTGCAACACCGGTAACCAGGGCAACAGCGCTGACCTTGGCAGCAGAAATGGCGGCGCTGGCATCGACGTCCAGGGCAGCCAATTGAAATGACTCTCGCGCTCGCTTCAGGGCCATAGCCTGCTTGCGAGTCGCGTGTGTTGGCGGTTGACTTCCAAAGGGAACTAGGTCTGACATCAGCAATACCTTCCATGTCGTGTAAGCTTGACACTCAAGCTAGAAGCAAAGGAACGGCCTTGTCAAGTAAAAATGACACATTGCATCCAATCGGGGCGATTCCTGCACCCGTTGCACTGCACCTCGTAAACGCGCTTACGGCCTTTGACGGCTATCGGGACAAGCACGACAAGGAGATCGAGCGAATCGGAGAACTCCTGTATGACGACCCCGACAAACCAAGAAAGGAGTCCGTCCTTGGCCAGATGCTCAATGCCAGATCGATCGAATTCCCCAACCCCGTCGAGGACTATTCACACTTCACCGGGTACGAGCCCCGAGCAAACCCCATTGCCGCAAGTACGGGCAACGCTACGCAAGTGCTCGACCCGAAATATGAGGCCTTCCTTGCCAAGCTTCGAGAGCTAACCCTTCACGTCATCATTCCCGACATCAAAGATCTCATCAAAGCGTCGTTGCCCCACCCGGCAGTGTTCCAGGCGTTTTACGAAATCCTCGCGTACGCGTCCTCGATGACGATCAGCCGCGACGAGTACTACAAGACTTCAGTAAATGAGCGGCTCTACGACAGCGAGACAGAGTCGTTCTACCACAAGCCTCGGTCCCTGAGTGGCGACATTGTCAACTGTGGCGGCAAGGAGCGACTTCGCATCATAAAGGTTGGACTTCTTGACGAAATTGAGAAAAATGGTACAATTTTCTCATACCCGATTATGGAAGGACAAACTGAACCACCGGAACGGCATCTTGCCGCAGACTCGCCCGAAATGGCAGCATTTCTAGGTCGGCTAGGTGTTCTGGAAGCCTTCAAAGATCAAGTTGCCCTCCAAGAGTACGAAATTGTGAGCCAAGCCCGAGAAGACGGGTTGAGCTGGGACAAGATCGGCACAGGTCTTGGGATGACGCGCCAAGCAGCGCACGCAAGATTCACCGAAAAGGGCTACCAGACACAAATGGCCAACAATCAGAAGAAGTTAAAGGCCAACAAGACCCGCAGAATCAAATGATCGAGCGCAAGCAGCGCCGCGTTAGACGAGGCCTTCGCTGAACCCACCAAGTGCCCTTGTGTCACGATGGGCACTTCGTTCTTTAACATCCTGGACGGCGGACCACCCGACCCACATGATTCACCTCAACGGGGAGAGATTTCTGCGTCGAATCGAGTAGTGGCTATCGACCGCCATTGCAGTCCTCGAACAAAGGTTCGATTTCGCTAGGGTTGGATGGTAAACTGTAGGCTATGGCTGGCAAAAACAAACAATCTAAGGGGGCGCCTGAAGTCGAACTGGCTTTGCTAGCGGAAGCGCGTTCTGAGGTTGCGCACGCCGACGGCAAGGCCTCCTTTGTACTTGCGGGCCTCAGCATCGGATTTTCCGCTCTATTGGCTGGGGTACTCGCCGGAGATTGGCATCCATCGAACCTGAGCCAACTCGGCGAACTTGCCTGGTGGCTCGGATCTGCGCTCGCTTTGACGTCTCTTGGTGTGTCTGCCTCCGCAATCTGGCCTCGTCTTGGTCACCTTGATCTCAACCTCCCTATCTTCTACTGGGGGCAAATTGCGAAGTTGGCGAGCCGCTCGGAACTCGACGCCCGCCTTGACAAGAAACCACCGAACGAGACAGAGCGCACCAGAGATCAACTGTGGACTTTGTCGAATCTCGTGTTTCGGAAGTATTGGCTTATTCGAATCGCACTACTTGCAGGTGCATCTGCAGTCCTATTGTTTCTTGTTGCGGCACTGACCGAGCTGTAGATGAGCGTTCTCCACGACGATATTGAGGCTCAGATCTCCAAGATCCTTCGAACAAAGTGGGAAGAACGAGATGGTCAGAAGGTCCCGACAGCGGAAGAAGTTCAGCTTGGAAACCATGCAGTCAAGCTCGATGGAACCGTGTTGTATGCGGACTTGTCCGACTCAACAGCCATGGTCAATGACTACAAGAACTGGTTTGCCGCCGAGATATACAAGAGCTTCCTGTATTCCGCAGCCAGGCTCATCAGAGCGAGGGGTGGGGTCATCACAGCCTATGACGGCGACAGGGTTATGGGCGTATTTATTGGCGATTCCAAGAACACAAGTGCTGTGAAGTGCGGTCTTCAGATCAACTACGTGGTCACAAAGATGCTGCAACCGGCAATTGCCGGGCGGTATCCGAAAAGCCCATATGAACCTCTGCATGTCGTAGGCATAGACACATCTAGCTTGTATGTCGCTAGGACCGGCGTCCGCGGTGACAACGACCTCGTTTGGGTAGGACGAGCTGCGAACTATGCAGCGAAAATGGCTGCTCTCGACAACACCAGTGCCACATATATCTCGGCGAGTGTGTACAACAACATGAACGAGTCGTCAAAGCTTGGCGGCGACCCAAAGAAAAACATGTGGAAGGCTCAAGCCAAGAGCAAGCTTGGGCTCGGTATCGATTACTACGGCTCAACCTGGCACTGGAAGCCATGAGCGACTTCGCGCAACTGAACGCAAGTAGGAGCGTTTGAGTTGACTCAACGAAACAATTTCGACCACTACGTCACGAAGCATTATCTAAACAACTTTCGCAACGACGCAGGCACGCTCTTCATCGGCGATGTGAACTCTCTCGATGTTGAAGAGGCCGAAGATTTGTCCAGGGTTTTCGGTGACCGGAACTGGAGTCTCAGTCAAGATCTCGAAGATTACTTCACGGCGATCGAAACCCCAGTTGCTGATGCCTTCAAAAGAGTGAAATCAGACCCGACAGCGGTGAAGGGCCTTGCGACGAAAACAAGGGAGCAAATTGGCACATTTATGGCGATTCATAGCGCTCGTTCCCCCGCACTACACGAAGCGGCTACGCAGTCCTACACCAAGACCGAAGCGGCTGTAAAGCAAGGCGCACCATCGCAACGAGCGGCGGACGCCTTCAGTCTTGGCGTCCCGGATCGAGCGACAACTATGTCCCTCGGACTAGATGCAGCGCGCAAGATGGAGTCGGTACTCAGGATGAAGTCATGCATTGGCGTACTCGCGCCTCGTGGCAGGTCATTCCTGACCAGCGACTGTCCAGTCGCAACGTTGAGTTCTCAGCAGAGCTTCTATATGCGAGGCGCCTTGTTTGCTCCGGAGACGTACTTCTGGTTTCCGCTCAATTCGCAGCTAGGTCTATTTTTGGGCGACCGGGATGGCCCAAAGTTCCCAGCCGGAAAACTCAGGCTTCAAGAGGCCACTGACCGTGCGTGCAAAGAGTTGAACAAGTCGCAGGTGTGGAGTGCCCATGCTCATATTGCCGGTCAGTACCGCGGAGTGGTGCGGCTTGGGGCGCGACACCAGAACGTTGGCCAAGATCGAGCTGAGGTGGAGCAGATCGGGCCTTACGTTATGAATTCGAACAACGCAGTATTTCGTGTTGAAGCATCGAAGCTGGGCAACCTGGTCTGAATCGCAGAGGGTGTGCATCGACTGACACGGTCGAACATTGGAGTGGCTCCATGCCTATCCCCGGCTCTAGTGACTAATCGCTGGCGGATGTTGGTTCAACGTCGAATTTGAGCTTTAGGTTCTTCATTGCCAGGCTTCCAATTTATTGATATCTTCACAGGTATGCATATATGCACCTCAGCAGTAGAGAATATGGGCGTCGAAGACGGCGAGAGCACGCTGCAAGTCGACGTTGTGTCTGCAGCTTTGCCTAATACTGACGAGGCGGCGGACCTTGCCGAGATGTTCCGTCTCTTGGGTGATCCGACTCGGGTGCGGATCTTGTTTGCGTTGTTGGAGGCAGGCGAACTGTGCGTCTGTGATGTCGCTGCTGTCGTAGACACGACCGAAACGAAAGTGTCTCAGGCGATGCGGCTGCTACGTAGCGCTGGGGTGGTTCGGAATCGTCGAGAGGGGCGCAAGATCTTCTACCGGCTTGATGACGCTCACGTGAGATTGTTGCTCGACTTGTCCCGCGAGCATCTTGCACATTCAAAGGATCGCTCGTGAGCTTCGGTCGCGTTGGCCACCATCCGATGTCAGCCACGGCTGCTTCGCACTTCGAAACTCTTCTCGCCGAAGCAACTCGTCTAAAGCACAGTGATGATGTGGAAGCTGCGTGGGGTTGCTTGGAAGATGCCCATGTCCTTTCACAGCCTTGGATTCGTCCTCATTTGCGAGTGCATGTTGCGATGCTCTCGCTGGCTTGGTCGCAGAACAACCGGCCTGAGATTGTCGGCCAAGTCGGCCGCTTGATCGTTGCGGGTCCTGGAAGCGCCTTGGGCCGTTATCCAGTCGGCAACACAGGTCGCTCATCGGTGTCGGCCTTTGAACCGATGCCGATTCGCGAAGATCTAGCGCTACTCCTTAGCCCTAATAAGCCAAACGCGAACGCTGAGCCAACAGTGTCGATGGCCCCCGGAGATGGCGATCGTTTCGCTCTCTACAAGTTCACAGGTTGGCTTGGCGGGATTGTGTTGAAGAAATACGCGAAGCGCCGCAAGCAAGGAGCTGATCCGGTCGGGCTGCAAGAGAGGCAGCTGTTGAGCCTCGTTGACAAGGCGAAAGATACGAGATTCGGGATAGACCACAACTTCGCAGCGATTAGGAGCGTCACTGATTACCAACGCCAGGTGCCGATCCGGAACTTTGATGGATTCTGGAATGACTATTGGTCCAAGCCATTCCCGCTCCTTAACGACGTCACATGGCCAGGACGAATACGGTACTTTGCTCGGTCATCAGGCACGACAACCGGTGAAAGCAAACACATTCCGTGCAGCGACGAGATGATTGAGTCGAACACCCGGGGCGGCGTCGAAGTACTTCTTGCTCATCTACGCAACAATCCACGGAGCAAGGTCAGCGCCGGACGCACCTTTCTGTTTGGTGGATCCCCGACGCTTGACGAACTTGCTCCGGGCGTCTTCGCAGGCGAGCTGACAGGTATCAGCGCTAGTGAAACCCCGTCTTGGGCAGGTGCTGATCGCTACTACCCGCCGCCCGAACTCGCAAAGATCACCGACTGGCACCAGAAAGTGGAAACCTTCGCAGCAGATTGCATTGGCAAAAACATCAGATCGATAAGTGGTGTACCCACTTGGCTGCAAGTGCTCTTCGATCGAGCCTTCGAAAACTCAGATAGCGACGATCGGCGACTCGTGTCACTGTTTCCCGATCTTGAACTGATCACCCATGGTGGAGTTAATTTTGAGCCCTATCAGGACGCCTTCGTCGAGATGCTTGCTGGTAGCAATGCCGAACTTCGTGAGGTCTACGCAGCTAGCGAAGGCTTCGTCGCTGTCGCCGACCGAGACCCTGGTGAGGGCCTCAAACTCTTGCTCGACAACGGTCTGTTCTACGAGTTCATTGAGGCAGACGAGCTTGACGAACCAAACCCGACACGACACTGGATCAGCGACGTGCAACTCGATACGAACTACGCCTTGATCGTGACTAGCTGTGCCGGACTGTGGTCCTATGCCATAGGCGACCTCATCCGCTTCGTCGACATCAAGACACCGAGGATCCTCGTCGCTGGCCGGGTCGCTCACACATTGTCCGTCTTCGGCGAGCACGTCACCGGCGAGCAGCTCGAAATCGCTGTCGCAACGGCAGCGCGCACACTAGGGCTCCACGTCAACGACTTCGCAGTCGCGTCAGTCTTGAGCACACCGCAAACGGAGGCTCGACATCGCTACCTAATCGAAACCGCAGAATCCGCACATCTCGATCTTGCTGCAGAGATCGACAAGTCCCTCGCAGAGCAAAACGCCGACTACCGAACGAAACGCAAGAACAACATCGTTATCGCAGCGCCAGAGGTCCATACCGTGCCATCCGGAACCTTTGCCACATGGATGACCGCCAACGGCAAAGCCGGAGGACAGCGCAAAGTACCGCGAGTCACCACCCCTCAACGACTCGACGAAATAGCCCAAGGAGCAAGTAGTCACGACTCAGATCTTTGAACCTCGCTATGCGGCACTAACGACTTTTCAGGTTCATGCGGAGCGTCGTTTGTCCGATCCCGAGTGACTCGGCGATACTTCGAATCGATTCGCCGCTTGTTCGTCGCTTGCGAGCCCATTGCACCTGTTTGTCGGTTAGCCGCCTAGGTCCACCTAGTCTCCGACTGATGCCATGATTCTCTAAGTGTTTCGCAGCAGTGTCACGATGCACGCCGAAAGTCATTTCAAGGTCGCGCAGGCTCGCTCCTTTTTTGTACATAGCGCAAAGTTCTTGGACCTCTTCGCAATCAAGCCGGACTTGACGTTGCCTCGGATGACAGGGCTTGGCCGATTTGCTGCCATCTGACCGTTGGCTCTCACACTCGGGGAGGTTCGAAAGCTGCGCGATTTGGCCCACCAAGCGATTGTCTTTCAAACCCCCGACCATCACCAGGTCGGGGGTTTTCCTGTTTTCAACTTCTGCCTTCAACGGACTGATCACTTGAGGCCACATGCGGTCAAGGTCATCAACATTGT
>Ga0114957_1002627_pt1 | contig 16885 bp, 6 predicted proteins | sample BantaG_FD_87175 | JGI IMG/M metagenome (GOLD analysis project Ga0114957, IMG submission 87175) | Marine algal microbial communities from Bantry Bay, Ireland - BantryBay_4 metaG | ecosystem: Host-associated > Algae > Red algae > Unclassified | place: Bantry Bay, Ireland | collected 2014-11-21 | reverse complement strand
ATGGAGAGATGGGGAAACTATTGTTATAAAAGACCTAGCAGTCAATGAACTGATTGATTCTGATAATGTACCTGCACTAAGCATTGATGTAAATCCTCCTACCATTGAGGTCAGAGAAAACAAGTGGAAACTACTGACCGCCGATATTTTACCTATCAATTCGAATATGAATTTGACTTGGACTTCTAGTAATGATGCTGCCGTAAGTGTGGATGCCAATGGAGTAGTAACTGGACATCTGCTGGGTGAAACGGCTACTGTTACCGCTACTACTGAAAATGGTTTGGCGGATTCTTCCATCGTAACGGTGGTAGAATGGTTTCCAATTTTTGTGCAGTCAATTGATGTTAACCCCAACACAGTTGATGTGATTGAAGAGGATTCTTTTCAATTGACCTCGACCATTCTTCCTATTGATGCGGATACGATGGATGTGACTTGGACAAGTAGTGATAACAGTATTGCTACAGTAGATAGCAACGGAGAAGTCAAGGCGATTTTAGAAGGGATAGCGACGATTACTGCAACAACTGTAGAAGGTGGACTTCAAGACAATGCGATAATAAATGTCTTACCTCGAATATCTACTTTTATTGAATTTGATGATGAATCTATTTACCTCACCTCGATTTATGATACAGGAGGAACATTAGATGTCACTTGTAATTATCATGCTGGTACGACCCATGAAGTGGTACATGGAGGCAATGCCGGTATCAAATATTGGTTACGAGAATTGGACTCCAATTGGGCAGTAGTTAACGATTATATTGCTTTTGATTTTGATGCGCTAGGTACAGAATCAGGAACTTCATCAGCGAGTATTTCATTGGCTGATGCTACTCCAACTGCTGATCTTGCAGCAGGTAATTTTTATTTCTTATGGGTAACAATGGCTTCTAGTAATGGAGAAACTGTTGATAAAAGTTTGGTCAATATCAATATAGAAATGAGTACGCCTGTCGAAAATATTGATTCAGAAGATATTACGGTTTACCCTATTCCAACTTCCGATTATCTTTATTTATCAGGATTGGAAGAACAGAATTATGAGGTGCAAATTTTTGATTTAGATGGGAAAATATTATTGGAACAAAAAGTAGAAAATGGTTTAATATCAGTTGATACCCTACCTAATGGGACTTATGTTTTGAGAATTCATAACGAAAAATCCTCTCAAATTTATAAAATTATAAAAATGAAGTAATGGAATTTTAACACATCCATACGGACAAGAAGGCATATAGAAAATATAAGTTTCCAATCTATGTTTCTATATGCTTTACTGTCCGTATGGATGTATTTCTAAAAAATAATGAATGACCCATTTCCAAAAAATAAAAATCACTATTTCTTTCCTAACACTCTTCATTTTTAGCCTGACGGTAAATGCTAGTTTCTTGAATGGTTCTATTTTTTCAGGGATAGAAAATCGGTCAGCCTTAGCCCATGACTTAGACTCAACCCAAATGGCTGAATTGGAAGTCATCACTACATATGCTCAACCTATTACTGTTTTACAAAATGTATATATCAATGAATTGATGTCTTCCAACAATACAATTACGGATGAATTTGAGGAGACCGATGATTGGTTTGAAATTTATAATGGAGATACGCAACCGCTATTTTTAGGAGGTTTGTATCTAACGGATGATATTGATAGTTTGCAAAAGTGGGAAATCACGGATGGGACAATAATAGAACCGAATGGGTTTGAAGTAATATGGGCAGATGGCGAGCCTGAACAAGGTGGATTACACGCTGATTTTAAATTAAACAATAGCGGAGAATTTTTAGCTATTGTACAAGAGTTGAATGGAGAATTACATATTTTGGATAGTCTAACTTTTCCAGCAATTCCTACTAATATTTCTTACGGAAGACTTGAGGATGGACAAAGTGAATGGGTCTTTTTTGGAAATGCTACCCAAAAGGCTTCTAACAATGGACAACCCCAACACTTCAACGAATCAGTTATTTTTTCTGAAATAGGCGGACATTTCCCAAATCCTTTTTCGTTAGAAATGTCAGTTGCCGACCCATCGGCAACTATTCATTACACCTTGGATGGCAGCACGCCGACTGACCAAAGTATGCTGTATCAAAATCCAGTTTTGATAGAGGAAACTGCTAATGTAAAAGCAAAAACATTCAAATCAGGGTTTATCAGTTCCAATATTAAAACAGATTTTTATGTGGTTAATGAAGCTGCTGAAATTGCTATTTTAAATGTTCAATCCGACCCTGATAATTTTTGGAATGATGAAACGGGAATCTATGTAAGCGGAACAAATGGCGCACTCGATTATTGCAACGACGAATTACATAATTGGAATCAAGATTGGGAACGCCCTTGCCAACTAACTTTATTAGAACCAGATGGAACGATTGGTTTTGAGGTAAATGCAGGGATGAAAATTGGCGGAGCTTGTTCCAAAAATTTAAAAATGAAAAGCCTTAATTTCTTTTTAAGAAGTAATGATTATGGCGATGAGAAGATTGATTACCAAATTTTTTCCACCCAAGAATTATCAGAATATCGTAGAATAAAAATTAGAAATAGCGGAACCGATTGGCAAGAAATGCTTTTTCGAGATGGAATGAATCAAACTATTTTGGCAAATACCATTGACTTAGATTTGATGGCTTATCGACCGGTACGAGTTTATTTGAATGGAGCATATTGGGGGATTTATGGTATCAGAGAAATGTTCAATACAAGTTATATTGAAAGTCATCATGGCGTGGACAAAGATAGTATTGATTTGCTAGGCGATCCTTATGGCCCACGAAGTCAGGTACGAGATGGTGATGATATTCACTATAATGAATTAGTCGATTTTATTAATAACAATACACTTACAAGTGATTTGAATTATGAAATTATTCGAGAATTTATTGATGTTCAAGAGTATATTAATTATCATATTGCTCAAGTTTATTTAGCTAATTATGATTGGCCAGGAAATAATGTAAGAGTGTGGAGAGATAAAAATAATGGAAAATTTCGCTGGATGTTATTTGATACCGATGCAAGTTCAGGTTGGATTGGTTGGGGAGCAGATGTAGCAACTCACAATCATAATACCTTGGCACATACGCTCAATATTGACCCTGCTAATATGTTTGTACCAGGATTTACAGAGTGGCCTAATGGTGCGGAGAGTACTTATTTGTTTAGGAAAATGATGGAAAGCGATGCTTTTGAAAATGAATTTGTTCAGAGAACTTGCACGTTCCGAGAATTGATTTTTGCACCCGAACGAGTACTTCCAATGGTAGATAGTTTGGAAAACTTATTATTGCCAGAAATGCAAAGACATATCACGAAATGGTTGGGCAATAATGATTTTGGAGATGGAACGCCATCAGGTGGTTCTGTTTTTTCATGGCAAGTAAAAGTTTTAAATTTTAGAAATTTTTATACCAACCGTTCAACTTCTATTTTACCCATTTATGCCAATACACTTGGTTTGGGTGGACGATTTGATTTGACTTTTGGATATAACGAGGCAACATTTGGAGATATAATGTTACATGAAAATGAAATGGAAATCCCTTTCAATTATCAAGGAGAATATTTCCAAAATATGCCTATCAAAATAAAAGCGATTCCAGATACTGGCTATTATTTTTCCCATTGGTTAGAGACTGGAAATACCAATGCGGAAATTGATTTTGTAGGAACGAGTGACCAAACCTTAACTCCAGTTTTTACAGACACGCCCGTTGCAACAGAAGATTTAGGATTAAAATTTCAAATAAATATTTATCCAAATCCAGTTCGGGATTTACTAAATATTGAACTAACTGACTTGGAGAATAAAGCATCTTATTTACTCTATGATGTTTATGGAAAAGTATTGTTACAAAAATATATTTCCCAAAAAAATACTAGACTTACAATGTCTGACTTTCCTAGTGGAATTTATTTGATAAAAATAAAAACGCAAAAAGGAAGCATCACCAAACGAATTATTAGAAACTAAAAACAAGACCCTTCTATCATAAAAAATAAATAAAATTAAGAATATGAAAAATATTATTACGCTACTATTTCTATTGTCTCAAACATTTTTGTTGGCACAAATAACAATAGATATCCACCCCAATTTTGTTCATACCGTAGGAAATGTAGATAGCTTTGATCGAATGCAAATGCTAAAGATTCATGCTGATCAAGTCGAAAGTGAATGGACTACTGGAAATAATTTAGGCGACTTTTCTAACCTCAGAGATACCTTTCTAAATGACTACGATGTTTACCTCGGAAGGAACACCGGAGGGATAAGTTACTATCTCAGTCAAGTTGCTGAAGATCCAACTCGCCCAGGATTTGCGAGCCCCACAGATATTGCTAACAAAGGTCAAACAGTCAGAAATAATTATTCTACCAATCTTGCTCATCAGTCATACGAGTCTCGAAATGAATTAGTTATAGCAGGTCAGCAACGGCCATTTTATCCAGACGGCACGCTAACTGGTCAAGGTTGGGCATTGGCAAATGGAACTGCGACTGGTGAATATATGGGCAGATATATTAACGAATTTCATGGAGGAAACGGTCAACCTAAACCTACCTACATCGAAATCATGAATGAGCCATTATATGATTTGGTAGATGAAGGACCACATCAACCCCTCGAAATTTTTCAATTTCATAATGACGCAGCAGATGCTATTCGAGCGCAAGTTTCTGATATTCCGATAGGAGGATATTGTGCAGCCTTTCCCAACTTTGAAGTAGATAATTTTCAACGATGGAATGACCGATGGAAATTATTTATGGATACCTGTGGGAATAATATGGATTTTTGGTCGATACATTTTTATGACTTTAATGGTACGAACCAACTTCGTAGAGGTGCTAACATCGAAGCGACTTTGGAGATGATCGACCAATATAGTATGTTGTCTTTTAATGAAGTTAAACCTTACGTGATTTCTGAGTATGGCGGTCGTGCCCGCAACATAGAATCAGGTCCTTGGACACCTTATCGAGATTGGCAAAGTTTAAAATCTTGGACTTCCATGTTGTTGACTTTTACGGAACGTCCTCAAGATATTAAATCTGCAATTCCTTTTGTGATTGTCAAAGCACTCTGGGGAACTCAATCAAATGGGAATCCTTATCCATGGAGATTATTACGACAAACGAATGAAGAACCAGGCGGAACAGGTTTTGATTGGGTCTTCACGGACATGGTCAAATTCTTTCAACTTTGGTCAGATGTCAGAGGAACTAGAATAGATACTCGAAGCACCGATCCTGATATTCAATGCAATGCTTTTGTAGAAGAAAATAAAATGTATTTGATTTTAAATAATTTGAATTTTGATGATACAACAATGGATTTGAATGTAGTGGAAAACCAAGGAAACGCCATTCAGAATATTCGAGTCAAACATTTACATCTCAACACTTCGGGAGATACGCCGCTTTTGGAAGAAGATAATTTTTCAACATTAGATAATGTAACGATTGGTTCAGAAGGAGCGATGATTATCGAATATACTTTTCAAAATGATGTATTATTAAATGAATCGGTGGAGGAAACTAAATATTTTGCCGATACTTATTTGACTCCGATTGTTCCAGCTACAGACCATACTTTTAATATCAATGGAGTAATTGAAGTTGCAAAAGGAGAGGCGGTTTTACGATTGGGAATGGGCCGACCACATGGAAAAGATCTTCAACCTATCGTTAAAGTCAATGGCTTTGAAGTTGAAGTGCCGAGTAATTATGCGGGGTATGACCAAGCTCCCAAAGGAAGTTGGTTTGGCGTAATCGAATTGCCTGTTCCATTATATTATTTACAAATGGATAATGAAATTACGGTTCGATTTGGAGATACAGAAGGACATATTAGTACGGTGACTTTAAGAATGTATAATCATAGCGATGATGTTTTTAGGTCAGATAATGCTCCTGTGACGGGATTGGAATTATTTCCTGTACTAAAATATATGTTGCCGAATACTGACTTTCAACTCATCACACAACTGACTCCTAGCAATGCAACTGATCCATTTATGACTTGGACTTCAAGTGATAATACCATAGCAACAGTTGATGGTTTTGGAAATGTTACTGCGCTTGCTTTGGGTACCACTACCATTACCGTGACGGAAATCAATAGTGGTTTGTCAGCGATGAGTATTGTAGAGGTGGTTGACAGTATTCCTTTTATATCAGTTTTTGGAATGGTTCTACAGCCAGAAATGGTTACCTTAACGCCGAATGAAATTGTTGAATTACAAGCAACAATCAGCCCAGCAGATGCAACAGATATGTCTATCGTTTGGAGTGTCGCTGATCCGCAAATTGCGACAGTAGATGCGAATGGCGTAGTTCAAGGAAATTTTGAAGGGACGACTGAAGTGACTGCCACAACAGTAGATGGAGGGATTTCAGATGTGAGTATAGTGACGGTGGTGCCTAACTTTGGGACTAATGTTTTTTGTTCCTTATTGCCTGATGAAATGGATACGGGAACTAGTTTTGATGTTAGTTTTAGTTATTCTACAGGATATAATTCTGATGTAATTGTAGAATTAAGAGATGGGAGTAATGCAATTTTAGGACAAGGACAAACAACGGGAATGCCGAGTTTTAGTAATTTTGCTAATATTCAAATAACAACACCTACAGCACCTCCTGCTGGAAATGATTATTCGTTACACATTTTTATCAAGCCAATGGGTATTGATACCCTCTTATTTACTTGTGTAGAAAGTCTGACAATAATCGATCCTTTGAGTACGACTTCGATTGAGTTGACTGATTTGAAAATCTATCCAAATCCGACAAGTGGGGAGTTTATTTTGGAAATTCCTAATTTGGAAAAAATGATGATGGTTGAGGTAGTGGATGTGACGGGGAGGATTATTTTGGAGCAGCCTGTTACGGAAATGGTGAATCGGATTGGAATCAAAAATGTGGTAGCTGGGGTTTATTTCGTTAAGGTTAAAACAGAGGAGGGTAGTGTGAGTAGGCGGGTGATTGTGGAGTAGGTTTGGCTTTTTTGAATTTCTAATTATAAAAAAGCTGGATAAAAGTAAAATGATAAAGTCGCATATACTTTTATGTGTAAGCGACTTCATCGTTTTATTAGCTCATGTTACGCACTTTATTGATTCCCATATCCCTACTTTTTTTGGTCAAAAAAAAAGCAGGAAAATGGGGAATTATCTAATGGTGCGTAACATGAGTTATTAGTATTCTTAGGCTGCCAAGTCAGCAGGTGAAATATCAAATTGCTTCAACAAGCCTTTAAGCTCTTTTGAAAACTGTTCTTTTCTATGCTGAAATTGACATAACATCAAATCATCTTTTTCATTTTATGAATTCTAGTCTTCTTCTTTGTTAATTTTTTCCTTGATGTTTTCAATCTGTCAATAATCCTTTTTTTTAAGATTAAAAATGACAATCATCACAAAAACTTAAATTCAAATTTCAAATCAGACAAAAATTTCATTTGTGTCATTTTTACACCCTTACAATATGCATTTGTCTATGTTTTATCTATACTCATATTTTTAGAAAAATGTTTTCTTTTGGTACATTTGAAATGTAATATTTTTTAAAAATAACTTATACCAAACAAAATTTCGCATGAAACAATACTTAACTTTTATCTTTTTTTTATTTAATATGTCTTTGTTCGCTCAAACACCAATCATTGATTTTGAGGATAATGGACTTAATCCACCTAAACCTGATTGTTTGGCAACAGCAGAATGGGTCATGGATCCTGCTGCTCCTTTAGTTACTTTAGAAACAAATCCTGATCAATCAGGATCAGGCATAAATACTACTCCAAACTGTGTCAAATTTGTAGAGACTATTAATTCCAATCAAGGTAATTCTTTACAACTTGCTTTTAGTGCAGCGACAGCTACCACAGGGTATAATCTTGTGACCAACAAATATGTCACACTCATGATTTATTCTGGAAATCAAACCAACTTCGATATTCTTTTGGAATTAGGAACGGGAGGTACTCCTCATTTTTCCATGTCAAAAAGTATCACAACTGCACTTAATACTTGGACTGAGATAGAATTTGATTTTTCAGGAAATGACCCAAATGCGACTATCAATAATGCTGGTGGATGGATAACCAATACCAGAATTCATTTCAATAATGGTACTCCTGGTTCTGGTGACATTTACTATATGGACGAATTATATACTTCACCAACTACCTCTATAGGTTCTAATCCAACGGGATCTTTAAGCATATATACTCCACAGACTATGAACTATATGGTCACAGGAAGTTTACTTAAGAAATTGGATATTCAGTTGACGACTACAGGGAATTATGCCAACTTCACACTCTATGCCGACAATGTCGTCATAGTAGATAATCTTGATGTGCCATCTGCTGGAACTTGTACCTTGAATAAGCTAGTAGAATTTCCCCAAACTGGTAATGTTCTACTCAAGTTAGTAGCAACGGGTAGTGATATTACGGTAGAAAGTCTTGTTTGGTCAGACTATTTTGGAGTTGATTATCCAAGTTTCAATGATGTGACAAGCAGCTCAGGAATTGTTGATGTAAATAGTTTAAAATACGGTGGGCCAAGTATTGCCGATCTAAATAATGATGGAAGCTACGACATGGTTTTAAATAATCACAATGACTCTCCAAGTAAACTTTTTTGGGGGAGTTCAAGTGGTAGTTTCACAAAACAAAATCCTGATTTATCACTTTGGGCAATGATGGACTTACACGGTTCTGCTGCTGGTGACTATGATAACGATGGAGATTTAGATATTCTAATAACTCTTGGTGGTGGTAATGGTTTGAACCCAACGCTACCGATTTTATATCGTAATGACGGCGGAACTTTGACACAAGTACAAAATAATGTAGGAATCACCTTTAGCGCACGTGGTCGGTCTCCACGTTGGTCGGATATGGATAAGGATGGTGACTTAGATTTGATGTTGATTAATGCGGCGGGTATCAACGGAGGAAGTGGTGAGCAACATATTTTTTACGAAAACTTAGGTAATGGTAATTTTCAAGCTAAAAACATTGCGGGTATGGAAACAGACGGAACGGAAAAACTCCTTGTAACAGATATTGATGGTGACCAAATAGATGATGCAATTTTTCTTTCTCCTCTAACAGTGTGGAGAGGAAACGGTGATTTTACTTTTACAGACGTGTCTTCCACTTGGCTGCCAAGTGGTTTGAATAATAACTACGGTGCGACGGCAGCAGTAGATGTTGATATAGATAATGATGGAGATTTAGATATTTATTTATCAATGGGTAAATATTATTTTTTTATAGCTGAAGAAAATTCTGTTGACTTTTTTCCAACTACACAACGCTTAGATGCAAGGCTTTCAGGCAGTCAAGGGACTTTACCTTTTACTGTTAATGCTGGAGGTTCGATTACGCTTTCGGAGTTTGACTATGTAACTCGTAATGCTTACATGGGGGGATTTCCAATATTTTTAGGAAGTGCGTTGCAAGAAGAAACACTCGCAGACATTAATGCAACACTCGAAATTACACAAGCTAATGCGGACGGTTGGCCAGCAACTCGTACTCAAAATGGGATGTACATAGGACATGTTGGCAATGGCGTTTGGCAAGTAGAACTGGTGAAAAATGCAGATATATATTGGTCTATCCATTTTTCAATGGATGGATTAAATACTTTTACTCCAACAGGTTGGACTCCTAACAATCGAAATAAACAAGATATTTTACTACAAAATAATGGCTCTTCTTTTAGCAATGCTTCTACACAATGGAACATCCCGAAAGGTGGAAATCATTGGGGAGTGACTAAAGGTGATTTTAATAATGACAGCCACGAAGATTTATATGTTTATCGTTTTGGTTATCTAAAAAATAGAATTGCCGATTATCTTTTAATGAATACAGGTCAGGGTTCTTTTGAAGTGACGACTACGCATACCGCCAAGAGTACAGGCTCATCTGACCATGGCGATATGGGGCAAGCATTTGATTATAATTCGGATGGCAATGTAGATATTCTCAATGGAGATGACGAATATGGGCTTTGGCATTTATACCAAAATACTGGCGATAATAATAGTAATAATTATGTCATTGTCGAAGTAGGCTATGCACCAAATTCTAATATCGATGCCATCTCTGCAGTAGTTACCGTTACTACAGCTACCGGTACTTACGTCAGAAGAGTTGGTTCAGCGGGAGAATCACATTCACAGAGTGTCTTAAATATGGTACATTTTGGCTTGGGACAAGACAATACAATTATAAGTGCTGAAGTAAAATGGCGGGACGGCGAAACGGTGACTTTCACTAATGAAGCAGTTAATCAAATACTCCAAACATCGCTTATAGCTTTGCCTGTTGAGCTCTTAGATTTTACTGGTTTTGCCCGTGAAAAAAACGTGCAGTTAGATTGGCTAACCGCATCTGAAATTAATAATGATAGATTTGAAATCGAAAGAAGTGATAACGATCTCAACTTTAAGAAAATAGGTGAAGTAGCTGGAAATGGAACGACTGTTGACCGCCATGCTTATACTTTTGTTGATGAAGAACCTTTTGTGGGTACGAATTACTACCGCCTCAAACAATTTGACTTTGATGGTCAGTTTGAGTATAGCAAAACTATCGGAGTGAACTTTAACAATAAAGGGCAAACTATTGGAAACTTTTATCCAAATCCAAGTCAAGCGGGTATTGTTCAATTAGATTATGTCGCTGACAATTCTAATGATTTGAATATCTCCGTTTTTAATGTTTCAGGAAATGTTATTATTCAACAAAGGATGCTCATTTCAAATGGAAAAAATCAACTAAAATTTAATTTCTCAGAACTTCCTTCAGGTATTTATTTTGTACAATTAGAAAATTCAAATAGTACAGTCTATCGAAAATTGATTATTGAATAACTGACAATTCTATTCGTTTTGTTTATAGTCAATATTTTGTCAAGGTAGATGAATTTTAATAACTGAAAATATTGCTTTTTATATAAACACAATTTTTTGGTAGTGGGTTAAATCCGTGGATTTACGTTTACTAAACCTCAAAGGTTTAGTAAGCGTAGCTTCCTACATCAACGAGGACTCGACCGACTTACCCAATGGTTGAGGCGTGAATTGATAAATTGGTTAGGTCCCAATCATCAATAAACTATACATTATGTACAAAAATTACTAACTACTTTTTACACAATTTAAATTGTATTCGCTTGCTGTTTATTCAGCATTAATACATCAACTGCTCAACATTGCCCTGCTGGACAAGTTGAAGTATTTTTAACCTACAATATGGCGGTATGGGATTCGTGCCTAGAGTTATCCTAGATGATATAACTGGAGATAGAGTTAGGGAAAACGTTGCTACGTACGATGCTGCAGGACTGACTAAAGGCTGTATTCTTAACCAGAATACAGCCTTTATTTTTTCTATCCCACAGATTGGTTTTTCTTATTTCTGAATAACCACTATCTAGTTCAATTTCCAAGTTCTTACCCAATCAATTTTCATCGTATTGATAGTTTCATCATTCAAATCATTCTTCGCAGCAATCCCACCTGACCAATCTGCATCAATTGTCCATAAGTCAAATATGATATTCAAATCTCTAGTAAAATCTCTTGCCGAAACAACACTTCCAGCAGGTTCACCATCCAAATAGAATTGGATGTTTACAGCATCTTTCCACCAAACTCCCACGATGTGATATTCCTCATTCCAAGTCACCCCTTTCAAAGGATTATCATCAGAAAGATTTCTGTTATCAAAATCTCCTTTGTTACGTTTCGTATCACCATCCACGACATGGAAATATTGTGAATTCATTTGCCAAGGAAAATCAGGTTGGCAGCTACAAGATGGTTTAGAATTATTTTCGATGACATCTATTTCATCTCTATTATCAATGTCGCCATTGTTTAACCAAAAAGTATTGTAAGCAGAAATATGCGCAGTCTTGATGCGACTTTCGGTGTACATTGGATATTTAATTTGAGCAACAGATTGTACTCTTGATGTTTCAAACCATCGATCTGCTCCATCATCAAGAGTGGCTTTTATCCATAAGTTTCCATCTGCTACTCCTGAGTTTTCTCCTCTCATCTGAACTGGCACACCATAATTCCATAATGGTTTAAACCATTTATTGGAATCCCAAGCCTCAAATTCATCAGACAAATTTTCTACTTTTTCCCATGTCATTCCATCTGGAGTGGTGTCATCGATAGAAACAAAGGAAGGGAAATTAGGGTCTAAATTGGTAAAGTCTCGTACTTCTGGTTCGGGTTCGGAAGTAGTAGTATCATCTTTTTTGCAAGAAGCGGAAAAGAGAATTAATGCAATAACAAACAATAAAATTTTTTTTACATTCATGTTATAAGTTTTTTATGATTTTTTTTGGAAAAGTATTTATTTACAAATTCGGTTTTTTTTCTAAAAAATTAATTTTTCACCCTGCACAAAAAATATACAATTTCTTTTAAATGGAAAATAACTTAATATAGTGTCTTGAATCCTGTAAAGTTTTATGTTTCTCTATTTATAAAATTAAAATGAATAACAATTAAGAGAAATTATATCAAAACGTTGAAATTGCAAAGATCATCCAATTAATAACTAATGTTACGCACATTAAATCTCCCCATTGTGTTTTCATTTTTTTTTGATAAAAAAAACGAAACAAAAAAAATCAAGACTTTATATAAAATTGAAACAGTTCTAAACTTGGATTTTTTTGCTTTCCAGCAGCTAAACTTGCGACTCAAGAAAGACTAAAGCTCGTTCCTCGCCAAGTCTTTCTAAAGTCTCTTCAAACAGAGCTGCTACCACTAAATCCTCCCTCAAAAACCAAATTAAGAACTGTTTCAATTTTTTATAAGGTCAACTTAAACCGCCACGTTTTCCTTTCAATTGTAGGAATACGTGGCGAATTTTCTATTGACCTTATTTTGCTACTTTTTTTTGTCAAGAAAAAAAAGTCGGGATATGGGAATCATTAAAGTGCGTAAAATGAGTTAATAATTATATCCTACCTGTTATCTAGTTTTTGTCCAGTCCTTTCTTCCTTCTTTTCCAGAATTTACTAATATTTTGTTTTTTTCAATAATCTAGTAAAAATTGAATGCCAAGATATAGCAAGTAAGTTTTACTAGAAAACTTTATCAGCAAAAATTGATATTCGCGTTCAATTTTTTTGATATTAAAAATACATTTATGGAAAAATGGGTTACGCTGCTAACATTAAATCTTATCGTGAGTCTTACCTTTGGTCAATATGACTGGGACAATTTTTCGATTGCACCAAGTCCTGGTTCTGGAATGATTTGGGAATTGCAAACAGCTGTGTCTGATGACTTTAACTATAATGCTCCCGCAGTAAGTGGGGTAGATACGCTTGGTGGAAAATGGATTAATTTTTATCATAATGCATGGACAGGGCCATTGCCTACTATTTGGAAACGGGATCATGTCAAAGTGGAAAATGGAAATTTTCAAATTTTGACTAGCCGACCTCCGGGAGACTCTGTTGTTGTCGACGGACAAACGCTAGCGGTGACTAATCTAGGTTGCGCAACTTCTGTCCATCAGATACAATATCCAGTCTATGTGGAAAGCTATGTGAAAATTATGAATTCCGTTTTGGCTTCCGACGTGTGGTTGTTGAGTAGTGATGATACGCAAGAAATTGATATTTGCGAAGCCTATGGAAGTGACCGATGGACCAATCCTTGGTTATCAGAAGAAAGGTTGCACCTCAGTCATCATGTTTTTATTTTGAACCCATTTCAAGATTGGCAACCAAGTGACCAAGGAAGTTTTTACACAGACGGTTCTACTATTTGGCGAGATGATTATCACACCATTGGAGTCTATTGGATTGACTCTGTTAATTTAGAATATTATGTAGATGGGCAGTTGGTAAGAACTCGTTCGGGAATGGAAGAAATTGATCCTTTATACCACACTAATACCGTTGACCCAGGTGACCCAACTAATGATACTCGTACTGGTTTAAGCAAACCGATGGATATCATTCTCAATACTGAAGATCAAACTTGGAGAGCGTTACAAGGATTAACTCCGACGGAAACAGAATTAATGAATGCAGCAGATCATACTTTTGAAATAGATTGGATTCGAGTGTATAAACCAATTGTTGTTGACCAAGTTACCATGGTTTCTGTCGATGGAGTTGCTGCTGAACCCTGCTCTAGCACTATTCCTGTTGTAACAGTTGATGCAAATAATATGTCATTAGATGTTGTTTTTGATTTGGGAGGAACCACGAGTGGGTTTGTACAAATAGAACATGTATATACCGAAGATTTCGTGACTTTTAATACCACTCCTAGCAACTCTCAATTTTTCGATCCTGTAAATCCAGGAACAGGACAAATAAATACGGTTAATTTGGATGCTACCGTTTTCGACGGTTTGGGTACTACATTTAATTATATTCAATTCACGTTTTGGGAACCTGGTTTTACTTCAATACTTGGACAATGTCAGTTTTTTATAAATTTGAATGTAGTATCATTGCCCGTTGAACTAACTAGTTTTTCAGGACAAGCGATTAATAGAAATAATTTATTGAAATGGCAAACAGCTTCAGAGTTGAATAATAGCCATTTCGATATTGAACGTTCCGTAGATGGTGAAAACTTTGAAATGATTGGAACTGTTCAAGGTAAAGGAACTACTTCTTCAAATCGTAAATACAATTTTGTAGATACAAAACCGATGAAAGATACTTACTATCGTTTGCGTCAAGTGGACTTTGATGGTACTTTTGATTATAGTGATATAATTTTTATAAATAGAAAATATAAATCTGCGGATACGGAAGTAGTTGTTTTTCCAAACCTTGTAAAAGATAGGCTAACCGTCGTCTTGAATCGCATGATTGAGGAAGAATTAACTATTAAAATTATAGATATTGCTGGTCGAATTATTTCTAAGAAAAATGTTGATACAGCTATTGATGGTAATACGATAGACTTGAATCTTTCAACAATTGCTTCAGGAACTTATTTTGTAAAAGTAACTTCTGCAAGTTTTGATAGCATCCAAAAAATAATTAAACAATAAATTGTGCTAGGAAAGTCATTTGATTTCCCAATGAATGAAGGGCATTTAGAAATTGGAAAACACCAACTGAACTATGAATAAAAAATTACTTTTTCTCCTTTTAATATCCGTTTTGTTTTCTTGCTCCAAAAAAAAACCTAGTTTGATTTCCTTCCCTTTTACTTTGGATAAAGAATCCATTAAATTTGATTATGAAGTAAAAAAAACTGTGTTAAAAAAACTTCACCTAGAAATAGAAAGCATAGATGATTATTCAAATCTTAGTTTAATAGAAAATGGAAATGTATTGTTAGATAATCTTGATGTTCCAGAAAAGGGTAATTTTGTTTTTGATATTTTGATAGATTTTAAGCAGCAAGGTTTAAAAAAATTAGAATGGAAAAAAAGAGGAGGCAAATTTATAATCAAGAAGATTGAATTTTCGGATATAAAAGATATTGAACTTCCTACCTTCACAGATATTTCCACAACCGCAGGTTTAGTTACACAACCAAGTTGGAAATACGGAGGGCCAACCATTGCAGATGTAGATAATAACGGCTACTACGATCTGATTCTTAACAACCATGATAAGATTACAACTCAACTTTTTTTACAAAAAGAAAAAGGTAAATTAGTTGAGCAAGAAATATTCTCTGCCCTAGCAGATTTTCATGGAACGACCGCTGGAGACTATGATAATGATGGAGATTTAGATATTGTCAATTCTATTGGAGGAGGAAATGGTTTAGCACCAAAGCCTCCATTTTTTTTAAGAAATGATGATGGGGAATTTAATCAAGCTGCCGAGGAAGTAGGAATTGTTTCGGGCGCAAGAGGTCGTTCGGTACGATGGATAGATTTGGATATGGATGGTGATTTGGATTTGATGGCAGTTAATGCAGAAGGCTTTAATTCAAAGGATAGTATTCAGCATCTATTTTATGAAAATCTGGGAAATGGAAAATTTAAAACTAAACGAAGTTCTAGCATTGAGCAGGCAAAAGGAGAACGTGTCTTAATCACCGACATTAATAATGACCAAATTGATGATCTGATCATGTATTCGCCAATTTCGATTTGGCAAGGTAATGGTGATTTTACTTTTACAGATGTAAGTGAAAGTTGGCTGCCAAAAGATATGCAAGAAGTTGATTTTGTCAATGCGATCACGGATATTGATATTGACAATGATGGAGATTTAGACCTCTATTTAGCTCGTGGAAAAACGCATTATCAGATGGCCAATAAATCATTAGATTTTAATCGGGAGACTGGTCAAGTGGATATTCGAGACGAAGGTAACAAAGCAATTACAAGTTTTGAATTTGAGGCAGAGGAGGATATTATTTTATCCAATCAATTTCTCTGGACGAGAGGAACTTATGATGGAATGTTTCCTTTTCATTTGGGAGAAGATAAAAATACCTTTCAATTAAAAAATGAAATTATTATAAATGATACTTCTAGTTTAAATGAAAATATGCGAGTCACGCCAGAAATGGCAAAAGGTTGGGCAAGTGAAAGAACTGAAAATGGATGGTATATTGGTTATATCGGAGAGGGAAAATGGAAGGCAGAATTAGTGCGGTCTCAACCCGTTTATTGGGGGATTCGAATTTCTATAAATGGAATTAAAAGTATTACTCCAGTCGGCTGGCAACCTCAAAATCATAACGTTCAAGATATATTATTTAAAAACAATAACAATACATTTACGGATGTTTCAAAAGAATGGAATATTCCAAAAGGAGGTAATCATTGGGGTGTAACGAAAGGCGATTTTAATAATGATGGTAATGAAGATT
>Ga0114957_1002622_pt1 | contig 16914 bp, 15 predicted proteins | sample BantaG_FD_87175 | JGI IMG/M metagenome (GOLD analysis project Ga0114957, IMG submission 87175) | Marine algal microbial communities from Bantry Bay, Ireland - BantryBay_4 metaG | ecosystem: Host-associated > Algae > Red algae > Unclassified | place: Bantry Bay, Ireland | collected 2014-11-21 | reverse complement strand
AGTCTGCACCAAAAAGTGGCGGCGCCAAATTTTCAATTCCATCACCTCCAATACCATGACAGGCCGCACAATGGACATTGAATAATTCTCTTCCTACCGTTTTATCATCAGTCCATATTTTAGAATTACTGCGTACAGGATTGAAGGATTCTTTTTTCTTGTTATTAATGACTTCGTTTAATTTGCTTTTTATGGTTGCATATTTTTTCTCATTTTTAATGGTGTACGCCAATAATTTTTCATCGTCTGAACCGCTGATAATTGCTTCTGCAATAAATTCATCATCAGGATATCTTTCCAATATTTCTTTAGCAAAAGCAAGTGCTAATTTTTTATTATTTGTTTTTAAAGTAGAAAACGATAGTTGAATATCTATTTCTTTTTTATTGAGTTTGAAAAATTTCTGATACTGTTCAATAGCTGCGTTACTGTTTTCTAAAAAACGAATTATGGTGTTTATCACTTTTGGATGCCAATCCTCTTGAGCTAACAATAATATTTTTTCATCAAAACCACCCAATCCTTCCAATGTCCAAAGTGCATGTAATTGTGCTAAATGGTTTTCTGAATTAATTGCTATTTGTTCCAATTGAGGAATGACCTCTTTTGCATTTCTATAAATCAATAATTGTTGTGCACGATCTCGAAACCATCCATTTTTATTTTTTAATAATTCGCAAAGTTCCTCATTCGGAAGCTTTTCCAAATTAATATTTACACGTTGATTTCCTTTTTGTGCAACTCGAAAAATTCGACCTGCATTAATGATGGTATCGAGTTTTCGATTTTCAATTTGATCTTTTAAATAAACCGTCATGTACACTTTATGTTGAATAATTCCACGGTGCATATCTGTAATATAAATACTTCCATCGGGTGCGTTATTTAAATTGACAGGTCGAAAACCTTCGTCGGTTGTCGCTAAAAATTCTTTGTCTTTCCATGCTTGAGTACCTTCAATTTTTCCATCTTTTTCATTTAGAATAATTCGTTTGACTAAATTGCCTTCAGGAGCACAGACGAATGCATTGCCTTGATAATTTGTTCCAAAAACTTCTCCTCGATAAATCAATGGTGAACACGCAGAAGTAAATGCAACTAGTTTGTTATCCTCATGTAGCATTCCATCCATGTACCCTCGATTAACCGCAGTTGCATGTAAAGGATAGACATTTCTATCTACACATATATTTTGCGAGACACCAGTTTTTGCATGTAAAAAAGAATTGTTTGTTATTTGGTTAGGCATCACATAATCTCCATAAAGGGGATTCGAATTATCATTATAAAAGAGTCGTCCATAGTCATCATGGGTAAGTCCCCATTGTCCTCTAAATTTCGTAGGTTCTTTTTTCCATTCGCCATTGATGCGACGATAACGGTAACTACATTTTGCATTATAAATCCAGTTATCCAAATTCATCATTAAGCCATTCGGTTGATGTTCTACATTTCCACCTACGGCATACAGGCTATCCACTAACACTTTATTTACGGGCAGATCATTTTCAATTTCTACAAACCAAAGATTGGGTGCTTCTGCATAAAGCAATCCTCCATAGACTAACGCCATCGCTCTAGGTTGCGATAATTTTTCCAAAAAAACTTTAGAATGATCCATCCTTCCATTACTATCTTGATCTTCCAAAATCACAATTCTACCTCTTGGAATATCTTCATCGCTTCCATGAATATTAGGCATGTAATCTGGCATTTCCATCACCCACACTCTGCCTTGATTATCGAAAGTCATGGCAACCGGTGCTTCAATCAATGGCTCGGAAGCAATGGTTTCTATTTTAAAATCCTCTTGTAAAACAAATTTGCTTAAATCAATTTCAGGTTCAATGATTTCTTTTTCCGTTTGACAAGAAATAATAAATAATGAAATAAAAAGTAGATATTTGATTTGGCTTATCATCTCGTATTTTTTTCAAAAATAAAAGTTCTTACACAAATTCTATGTTTTAAGTCAGGTAAAAATTAAAAATAACACTCCTTTCAGTCGCTTTTATTTTCAATTTTTATCTGACCATAAAATTTGTCTGAAAACGAAAATAAAAAACATTATCCATGAAATGGTTATTTTTTCTCATTCCTATTTTTCTTTTTTCTTGCAATGAATCATCTACAACAGATGAATGGACACTTCTTTTCAATGAAAAAAATCTCGACAACTGGGAAATCCGAAATGGAACTGCTGAATTTCATATCGAAGGAAATGAAATTATTGGCACTTCGAAACTGAACACACCCAATACTTTTTTATGTACAAAAAAAATGTATTCAAATTTTATTTTAGAGTTAGAACTCAAAGTTGATACTCCTTTAAATTCTGGAATTCAAATTAGAAGTAATTCGATTCCTGAATATTATGATGGTGCAGTACATGGTTATCAAGTTGAAGTTGACCCAAGCCCAAGGGCTTTTAGTGGAGGGATTTACGATGAAAGTCGGCGAGGGTGGATTTATCCACTTTGTGAAAATCAAGCAGGAAGGAAGGGATTTAAAAATGGCATTTGGAATCATTATCGAATTGAGGCGATTGGTTCAGCGATTCGAGTTTGGGTAAATGGAATTCAAACGGCAAATCTTCGAGACGATATGACTGCTTCAGGTTTTATTGGTTTGCAAGTACATTCTGTTGGAAAAGATTCTTCGATGGTTGGGAAAACGGTTCGATGGAGAAATATTAAAATTAAAACGGATAATCTGGAAGCCAATCGAAAAGTGGATGATGGAAAAACTGTAGAAATAAATTTAGTAAAAGATGAATTAAGTAATCGTGAAAAAAAATTAGGTTATGTTTTTTTCCAAAAAGAAAAAAAATATGAAGACTTTGATTTGAAATTTGAATTTAAATTAAGTGCTGAATCGGAAGGAGGTGTTCAGTATTTTTCCAACAAAAATAAAAAAGCTATTTTTCAAATAATTGATAACAATGCACTTACAAAAGAAGCTCAGAAAGGAAATCAATCTATTGCTTCTTTAAAAGATTTTGTGGCTTCAAAAAATATATGTGTCGAAGGAAGACATCGGGATTTTCGAGGATTAGACAAATGGAATGCAGGTCGAATAATTGTGCAAAACGGAAAATTTGAACATTGGATGAATGGCTATCAATTACTCGACGTCAAAGCAGAGTCAATTTTTTCTGATTGGAAAACAGAATCCCGTGAAATAATTTTTGAAACAAAAAAAGGAGAGGTTGAATTTCGAAGTATTAAGATTCGAAAACTATAAGTTATCGTTTTGTTAAAAAAAAATACGACACACCCTTTTGCAAAAAATCAGAATCTTAAAGGAAAAGAAATAATTATTAATCACTAAAAAACAAAACAAAATGAAATCATTATTTGCATCTTTCCTTTTCCTATTAAGTTCTATTTCTATGTTGGCTAGCTGCTTGCCATATGGTATTTCAGCATTTCCAAAATCAAATGAAATTTCTCAGAATTCTATTTTAATGGTTGAAGGTTATGCTTTTTCTCAAGGCATCATTGTTGAATTAAATAAAAAATATCCCATCTATTTACAAAGCGGTAATCATCGAGTAAAACTTAGTATAAAAGAAACTTGTGAAGGAGGATTCAGTTTAACTCAAGCCATGTTAAAGATTGAAGGAGAATTAATTGTTGGAAAAAAATATGATCTTAAAGTAGATAACTTAACTAAAGATGAAAGAGAAATGCATGATTTCTCAGGTATCTCTTGGACTGTAAAAAAAGATATTGATACGACTCTCCCTATTTGGAATAAACAACCAAAACATGCTGAAAATACTTTTGTAATGTATGGTTGTGGTCCAGATGTTTATGCTAGTTTTGAAATGGAAATTGCAGATGATTCGGAGACTTTAGTTAAAACGGAATTAATAGATTTAAAGACTAATGAAAAACGAATCTATTTTCTCCAACACTCTGGTAGCCTATTAAATATCGGTCACGGCATGTGTGCAGGTGCTTTTAATTTTAAAAATGATAGAAAATACAAAGCTAGATTCGACATAGTTGATGCAAGTGGAAATACATTAAATAAATGGACAGACTGGGTGCAATTTGAAAGCCCATTTTTATCATAAAACTTAAATCAAAATTTCACGTTTTAATTAAAAGAATTTTGACACTTAAAAAATAGAAAGATTTCAACGCATTCAAAATTCCTCATTCAAAATTATTTAATGAAAGGTTCTCTTCAAATAGCAAAAATCGTAGGAATACCGATCAAACTCCATTGGACGTTTGTATTGGTATTTGTCTGGGTAGCATTTGAAGGATTTCGAATCGGAATGAATGGTCGTGAAGTGGCTTGGTTTGCAGGATTAGTTTTAGGGGTTTTTCTATTTGTAGTTTTACATGAATTGGGACACGCTTTGATGGCTCGTAAATATGGTGTAAAAACGCGAGATATTATTTTATCCATCATTGGAGGTGTCGCAAGATTAAACCGTTTTCCCGAAAAACCACTTCATGAATCATTGGTAGTCATCGCAGGTCCAGGAGTCAATTTGTTTCTTGCATTATTGATTGGAGGTTATGGTTGGCTGACTTCTAGTATTGACTTTACAAGTTTAGGAACTTCAAGAATGATCTTGGGAAATCCTGAAAGTTTTCTCACTTTATTCTTTTTGATTAACCTTTTTTTGGCACTCATTAATTTGGTTCCAGTTTTCCCAATGGATGGTGGACGAATTTTTCGTTCCTTACTTTCCATTCGAATGGGAAGGAAAAAAGCAACTTTAGTGACGACTTCTGTTGGTCAAGGTCTTGCCATTCTAATTGCAATTTTAGCCTATTATTTTTTACCCAAAGAATTAAGCCTTTATTTTATTCCGTTAGTTTTAGCGATGAGTATGTTTATGTTTTATGTAGCAACGAAGGAATATGAAATGGTTAAGTTCGAAGATATTTTAAAAAGTTATTTTATTTCAGAATTGGTTCGTTCACCTATTAATATTTTTCAGAAAAAAGATAATGTTCAACTTGCTGCTGATGCATTAATGCAAGGTGTCGAAAAAGATTTTTTGGTTCAAAATGAAGATGGAACAATTGCAGGTGTACTTGCCGAATCTGTGATTTCAAAATTGATAAAAAATAATTCAATTTTTGATACTTCTCTTATTGAAAAATTTATTTCTCCAATTTCAGAAAGTGTTTCTCCAAAAGAAACGCTCCATGATTTTTATAAAAAAATGGTGAGTCAGCAGTTGCATATTTTGCCAGTATACGAAAATGAGAAATTTATTGGAGTAGTGGATATTCAGCAGTTGAATGATTTTTTGGAAATGAAGGAGGGGATGGGGTGATTTATTTTTTCCGTTCCCTCACATCTGATGGAACGGTTGTATTCAAAAAGATTTTCTTATTCATTTTCATTCTTAGGCAGTTGACTTTTTTCTAAAAGAAATTTTGATAATTGCTTTTTTCCAAACGCTCACATTTGAGCCTTTGGCGGTATTCATTGAATTTTCAAGTGCTTTAATGAAATCTTTAGTTTGTTGTAATCGACTAAAGTTATGGAGTCGTTCATCTTCGAGTACTGCTACTAACTGAGAGGTATTTTCCATTTCATCTCCATCTACAAAATAAAAAAAACTTAAGAATACTTAACAAACTGATGTTGTCAACAATTCAAGAAGATAATTGAAAGGAAAAAATAGACGTGACTCAATGATGAAAAGAAGAGATAATCTTGAAGACCTTCAATTTCGGAGGGTTTTAAAACCTCTTAATGGTTATATTTTGACTAAATTGGAATAAAAGCATATATTAGCTTTTAAAGTTTACTAACTAATATTGAACACTTAATATTATTAATTTGTTTGGTATTTTAATTGTAACAGTTAAAATAAAAAAATATTATTTGTTAATTACCTAATTACTTATCAAAAGGGTTAAAAGTACGAATGGAAAAACTCAAAAATCCACCAATAAAAGAAGCTCTTTTACATGTTTCTTTTGCACTTCCTGAGAATATAGATGTTGAAACATTTCGTCCATTCTTAAAAGTTTTAGAAGGAAAGTACCCAACAGTTAAAAAGAAAGTAGCTTTTAATGTGGTAGAAAGCCTTGAAGGCGATGAATCTATTATTAATAAAAATATTGAATTAGCAGGTTTCTTACTTATTAATAAAGAAGAAACTCAACTTATTCAAATTACAAAAAATGGTTTAGCTTTAAATCGGTTAAAACCTTATACTTCTTGGGAAGAGTTAATTACTGAGTATCATTTACTATTTGATGAATTTGTAAAACTGTTTCCTAGAGCAATTTATGATAAATTAAGTGTTAGGTATATTAACAAATTAGATTTAGTGATAGATTCAAATAATGGGATAAATGATTATATAACTTTATATCCTAATATTCCAGTAGGTATTCCTTCGACTTTAAATAAATATTTTTTACAAGCACAAGTACCAAATGATGATGGAACATTAGTAGCAAATATTACACAAAATTTCCATTATTGTAAGAATGATTCAAAATTAATACATTATACTTTTGATATTGAAATTAATACTTCTTGTACTATAATAAAGGAAGAAATTTTTGAACATTTTGAAAGGTTAAGAGTTTTTAAAAACAAAATTTTCTTTAATTCTATTACCGAAATAACAAAAAATATATATAATGCAGACTAACACATCATGCAAGACTAAATGTAATCCTATTTTACTAGGTACTGAATTTCTAATTGAAAATGAGGAGTGTTTTGTTCAACCTATTAAAAGTTATTCCTTTTTAAACAGTCATTCTCTTTTTGCTGGCGGTGGTATGATAAAGTATGTTAGTCATTCTATATATACTTCAAATTATTCAAATGAACTAGATACAAAGTATAATGATTTTGTTAAAGAAAACGATTTAACTGATAACCAAAAATATATATTAGAAGAAGTCTTAATTACTCTGACAGAAGTAATCAAGAAAACATCACAATTAAACTTGCTTAATCAAATAAAAATAAAAAGTGCTCTTGATGATGAAATAATTATTTATAGAAAAAATACAAAAGGTGTTTTTAGTATTGTTATTGATGATGAAGGAGATATTATGCTTAGTTTCTCTCCATTTAAAAATATTAAGGTTAAAGGTTCGAGGAAATTTATTGACTTTGAAAAATTTAATTCTTTCAAAGCTTCTAAAATGTTGTTGTCATAATATATATTATCAAATAATACTCTCCATTGAATAAAGAAGACATTTCAAATAAATGTGATTTAGATTACATCCCAAGTCATTTACATTGGAATAGTAGACCAAAAGTCCATCAGTTTTATGTGAATGAAAAATTATATTGGAGATGTAAACCTGAAAATGCTGATAATCCTTATAAAGCTGTAAGCCTAGTTGATATTTCAGTTAATAGAAGTGGTACAAGTGATTTCTTTTTTTCCTATCCTGATGATGTATTATTTGATACTTCAAATTCTGAAAATGAAAGGTACATTAATAAAATTCCTTTGATGTTAGAAATTAAAAGAGTTAAATTGTACGATGCTAGCTTAATAATAAGAGTCGAAGATATCGAAGATTTTGTTGGAATTCAATTAATACATGACCCTCTGAAATGTAATTATGCTCATTCATTATTTAGGTTTCGTTTTCAAGGTCAAACAGTAGATTGGAACAATTATGATAAAACTTTAGGTAAGAAAAATAAAACAAGAAGTAGATTAAGAAGGGCATGTAAAGATGAAATTTCAAAAATGATAATTAGAGAAGAGATTATTTTTAAATGAAGCTTAAGCATATATTTGCCTCATACTAGCAGTAAATATTATATTAAAAAACAAAAACCCTCACAAACTCAATGTTTGCGAGGGTTTTTCACTTTAATTTGTTGACCCACAAGGACTCGAACCTTGAATGCCAGAACCAAAAACTGGTGTGTTACCAATTACACCATGGGTCATGCTTATAAAAGCGAACGCAAATCTATAACATTTTTACCATAAAGGAAAGTTCTTGAAACTTCTTTTTTCTTTTTTTTTCTTTTAAACTGCTTTTGGAACCTGTTTAAAATAATGCTCAAATAGATTATCATCATTTAATATATCATATAAGTGATCGTGATATTCAGGAAAAGAAGGCAGGTTATTATGATGTGCTTTATCAATTGCAAAAAGATGACTTTGTTTTGGGACAATTCTTTGAAGCATTTCGCTATGCTTGAATGGTATCAATCTATCCTTTTTTCCATGAAGAAAAAATATCGGACAAGTAACTTTTTTGATAAAATGATCCGTACGGATTTGATATTTTAACAACCAATTAATAGGTAATAAAAATCCGTAGCGTTTTATTTGTTTTAAAAAACTAAAATATGGTGAATCCAAAATCAACATTTTAGGATCATTCCATGAAGCAATTCGAGTAGCGATTCCGCTTCCGAGAGAACGACCATAAATAATTATTTTATCTTCATCGTATTGAGTCAAAAGCCATTTGTACACATGTTGTCCATCATTATATAAAATAGATTCTGTTCGCTTTCCACTACTTTTCCCAAAACCTCGATAATCCACCATAAAAAAATCGTAGCCTTTGCTAACAAAATCTCTCGCAAATTTTCCCCAACCTTTGATACTTCTTGAGTTTCCTTTGAAATAATAAATGACACCTTTGGAGTTAGGCACTTTAAAATGAATGCCATTGATAAAGCCGCCATCTTCCATATCGAAGTTTACTTCTTCGAATGGAAATACATATTGGTATGTAAAATGTTTTGGTAAAATTTCAGGTCGGAAGAAAAAATAATCTTGAAGAAAATAAAAAATCAGGCATATCGCAATATACGCACCTCCAATGTATAACAATATATTTACCCAATTTTCCATTACTTTTTTCTATTCAAAAAAATGATTTGAATTTCAAATATAGGTAAAATAAATTAGCACAAAATAAAACATCAATCTGATTCAAACCCCAATTTTACAAGTGAAGTTTGAAATAGATTTTAAAATTTATTTCTTAAAAATCATTTTAGAGCAGAGATCGGAGAATCAACATTTGAATCTATACTTATATTTTCTGGAATAAAAATAGTGTAACTAATTATCTCTTCAATTTTTTGATCTCCAATTCGAATTTCTTTATCCAATTTTGGAGCAAAGACAACAAGTTTATTTTCTTCTTTTTTAGATTTTAAAGAATAACGCTTTGATTGGACTAATGATTTCAACATGCTTTTGGAGCTATTTCCTACGGATACCTTGATTAAAACTCTTGCAGTTGAATTATTCCATTTTTTGATTTCTACCTTTCCTTCCAATTTACAAATCATTTCATTTATTCCTTGTAAGTTGAAAGATTTCACTAAGGTTGTCTCAGGGTTTTGAGAAAATAGGGTTGAAGAAAAAATTATAGCAAAAATAAGTGTAGCAATAGTTTTCATAAATTTTACATTTAATGAATGTGTTCGATTAATTTAATTACAAAATAGAGGCATTTTTACACAAAAATACTCTTATCTGATTACTAAAGAAATATGAGAAAAAAAGTATGAAGGTAAGTAGACTAGCCAATTTTTATTTTAATTGATAAATCCCACGAAGGTTTCTACCTCGTTCATTATAATCCAATCCATAGCCAATGACAAATTTATTTGGAATCTCATAACCGATATACTCGATTGGAAATTTATATTTGACCGCATCAGGTTTTAGCAAAAAAGTAGCAAACGCTACAGAGGCAGGATTCATGTTTTTTAAGGTTGGCAAGAAGTCATGCATCGTTTTTCCTGTATCAATGATATCTTCTACAACAATAACATGACGATCTTCTACATCCGTTGTCAGTCCAATAACGGTAGCCACCTCACCTGTTGATTCTAGCCCTGAATAAGAAGAAAGTTTTATAAATGAAACTTCACAAGTTCCTCCAAATGCTCGTACTAAATCCGCAGTAAAAACAAAGGAACCATTGAGGACACCCAAGAAAAGAGGATTCTTTCCTTTATATTTTTTTTGTAAAATTTCGCCCATTGCTTCGACTTTTGCTTGTATTTCTTTTTCAGAAATCATCAATTCAAAAGAGAGATCGTGGGCTTTAACTGTTTGAGGTTCTTGCATTTTTTATTTTTTTTTAGCCACGCTTTTGTAATGAATAGTTAAGAATTAATAATGAATAATTTCAAATAACGTATTCACCACATTGTGAAAATTATTCATTATTAATTCTTAACTATTCATTATAACCCGTATTTGTCAATTAAATAAACCAAACTCATAATACTCGCTGCCCCCAACTCCAATTCTCTTTTATTCACCGCATCAATATTATCAATCCCAGTATGGTGGTAATCAAAATACCTTTGTGAGTCAGGTCGAAAACCAATTAATAAACCTTTTTGACTTTTAAGGGGAGAAATATCTGCTCCTGATCCACCTCTTGTAAAACCTAATCCATACGGTTCTAATAAAGGAAGCCACTCCGTCATATTTTTATACTTTTCCTTAAAAACATCTTCATGTGCCGTAGAGGAAAAACCTCTTGGAGTAAACCCACCTGCATCTGATTCAATAGCTGCAAGATGAAATTCTCCTTTTTCATTTGAAGCTTTAGCATAAGCCTTCCCTCCTGCCAATCCATTTTCTTCATTCATAAAAAGAACACATCGAATAGTTCGCTTAGGACGATAATTTAATCTTTTCATTATTTGCATTACATCCATTGAGTGTACGCAACCTGCGCCATCATCATGTGCTCCACTTCCAACATCCCAAGAATCCAAATGACCTCCAACTAAAATTATTTCATTAGGAAACTCACTTCCACGAATTTCTCCAATCACATTATATGATAATTTATCAGCCAACATTTCACAGGTCGTTCTGACGAAAACATGCGTTTTTTCTTTTTTCAAAACTCGACTTAATAATTCAGCATCATTAGTAGAAATAGCAACAGCAGGTATTTTTTTTATTCCAGCTTTATAATTCAAACCTCCTGTGTGAGGAACATCATCTAGTCTTGTCGTCATGGATCGAACTAAAACAGCAACAGCTCCATATTTTGCAGCCATTGAAGGACCTTGGCTTCTTTGGTCGACTGCTCCTCCATAGGCACGAAATGTTCGCAACTGGGTAGGATCCATTGGACGGTTGTAAAAAACAATTTTTCCTTTAATATTTGATTCTCCCAATCTTTCAACTTCATCAAGACTTTTTACTTCAATTACTTCTGCCGAAACTCCATCCTTTCCTGTACCAATTGAATTTCCCAAAGCCAATGCATTTAAATCCAAAGAACCTATCACATTTGAATTTACAATTCGGACTTGTTCCTTTTCTCCTCGTATCCAATGTGGAACCATACAAGGTTGCAACCAAACGGAATCCAAATTTAACGTATCTAACATTTGATAGGTATATTCTACCGCAGCAGCAGCCTGAGGCGAACCTGCCAATCGGCCACCAATCTTGGTAGTCATATGAGTTAACCAAGGATAACATTGTCCTTGTGTAAGCGCAGTATTATATATTTTTTTAATAAAAAAAGCATCTTCATCTCCTTTTGCAGATTTTTGGGAAAATGATTCATTTTGTAAAAAAAGGAATAAAACAGGAATCAGGTAAAAGAATTTTCTCATATCAATGTAATTTTAAAAAAAGATAAAATTTAAATCCAATAGGCGAATTTCAAAAAAATCACCACAAATAGTACATTTTTCCTCAAAAAAAATAAAGTTTTAATTCATTCTGGATATTCTTAACATGGAAAAGTTATAATTTAAGTGGTAATTTATAAGTATTCGTTACATTTGTGGCGACAAAATGTGTCTTTTTAATTTTAACGTCGTCTTAACAGCAGCGACAGAAAAGACTGTTTAAAAAATTATTTTTAAGAAATAGTGATTACATATTTCATGTTGTTATTTAATAAATATGTTTTACTATTTTTTACCCCACAATTTCAATCAATAAGACCCATTGGGAACTCAAGGGAAAACACAGTTGGAAGATTTTGAATTAGTCAGATTGTTTATTAAAACTCAACGATCAGACTATTTTAGTATACTATACCAAAGGTACGCAAGTAAGGTATACAGTAAGTGTATCTTCATGTTAAAAAATGACGCACTTGCTAAAGATGCAACTCAAGAAATATTTACTAAAATTTTTCTTAATCTCTCCAAATTTAGTGAAAGGTCTAAATTTTCTACATGGGTATATTCGATTACTTACAACTTTTGTATTGATACCATCAGAAAAAGAAAGAAAGAAAAAAGTCTTTTTTCTGATGAAATTGAAAATGCGCCAGATATTATTGAAGAAGTTTCTGATGAAGCAATGATGGAGATGGAAGTGAAGCGACTTAAGCGAGTTTTAAAAGAAATACCTTCAGGAGATAGTGCAGTACTATTAATGAAATACCAGGACGATTTATCTATCAAAGAAATAGCAGAAATTCTTGACAAAACGGAAAGTGCCATCAAAATGAAAATCAAAAGAGCGAAGCACAAAGCACAAAAGGTTTATCGGGAAATTTTTCCCCAACATTGAGAAAAGTATATGTCATGAATAATTTTAAAGAACTAGAGGACGATCATGAAGACTTAAATGGATTCCATGCTGGAATTGAAGAGAAAAAGGTAGCTTCTACTTATTTCTTTTTCAGACATATTGGAAACGTTGTAGACCATTTTTTAGGTCGAGCAGTTGACATGTTTGTGTCTTTTTCAGGTGGCGAAGCTGGCCCAAAAGCACCACCTGACCAAGGAAATGATCCTTTTGAGGATATTCCACCAAGAGGTCATTAATTTGATCCAAAACCAAAAAAACATCAATCTACAATACAAAAAAACCATAACTCCGAATTAACATGAGAATACTTTTATTCCAACAAATCTCAGGCAACTTGGCAGAGCAACTTATTTCTGATTTCATAGCAGTAATTCCAAATGTATTGAAAGCTCTAATGGTATTTATCATTGGATATCTAGTTGCGAAAATTGTAGCTGGAATTATTCGTCGTGCTCTCAAAGCAGTTGGGGTTGACAAACTTGGAGATAAATTAAATGCCATTGACTTGGTACAGCAAAATGATGTAACTATTGTTCCTAGTTCTTTATTTTCTAAGATCTTTTATTACATTATTTTATTGTTTGTAACTGTTCTTGCTACTGATGTACTTCAAGTAGAAGCAGTTTCAAGATTGATGAGTGATTTAGTTGCTTACATGCCTAATGTCTTAGTTTCCTTTATTTTGTTGGGAGTTGGATTATTATTAGCTGACACTATAAAAGGGGTTGTTACTTCTGCATGTGAGTCATTTAATATTCCTTCTGCCAAACTAATTGGGAATATTGCATTTTTCTTAATCTTAATTGTAGTACTCGTAAGTGCCTTAGGACAATTGGGCATTGAAACTGATTTTATCATTACTGTTTTGACAATATTGATAGGAGGAGTTGTAGTTGCTTTTTCATTAGGATATGGATTAGCTTCTAAAGGAACTATGGCTAACTTTTTAGCATCAAGAAATAATGAGAAATTTAAAATAGGTGATACCATAGCTATTAATAATACAAAAGGTACCATCATTGATATGGATAATAATACGATTACGCTCCAAGCTGACAATCGAAAAATAATTATTCCTCTTTATAAATTTGCCTCTGAACAAGTCGAATTATTCGACTAAAATCTCATAATAAAACAAGATATCTACATACCTCCTATTTAAAAAAATGGCAAATCAATTTTTTAATTAACATAACTTGTTTAACAAGAAAAAACACAGATTAAAATGAGTAAGAAACTTTCATTACTAGTAGCATTAATAGCTTTACTTGCTTTTGGAACTAATGCACAAACTGTAGACGAATTAAAAGCGCAATTGGCTGAAAAATCAGCAGCATTAGGAGCTTTGGAAGGTGAAGTTAATGCATTAAAATCACAAATTGCTGCCTTCCCTGGATGGAAAATTGGAGCACTAGGAACAATTGGATTAAATTCTAACGGCTTTAACAAATGGTTAGCTTCTGGCAATCCAAATTCTGCTTCAACCACTTTTGGTATTACAGGTAATGCATTTGCAAACTTAGACCAAGAAAAATATTTTTGGAGAAATTCTTTAAGTGTTGCTGCTGCACAAACTAAATTAATTGCAGATAAAGATGCGGATGACGCTCTTCCTGCTAATCAACGAGCAGAATTTGAAACGACTGCTGATGCAATCAATATTACTTCATTATTCGGATATAAGATTGCTCCAAAATGGGCAATTTCAGGATTGGGTGAATACCGTTCTACTTTATTAACGAACTTCAATAATCCAGGATATTTGGATATCGGAGTTGGAGCGACTTGGAATCCAATGTCTAATTTAGTAGTTGTCCTTCACCCATTAAATTATAATATCGTTTTTTCTAAAGATGAGTTTACTTATGAGCCTTCTTTAGGTTGTAAAATAGTAGCTGACTATACTCAATCTTTACCAATGGGAGTAGCATGGAGATCTAATCTTTCTGCTTTTATAAGTTATTCAGATCCTAATAACTTCTCTAACTGGACTTGGGTAAATGGATTTAACTTTACTGCATGGAAAGGTATTGGAGTAGGTGTTGAAGTTGGATTGAGAGGTAACCGTCAAGAAAGTTATAACTCTTTCTTAGCAGCAACTCCAACTGCAACTGCTGAAACAGTAGAAATTGATGTTTTTGATGATGGTACAAATCAAGGAGATAATCCAATTCAATCTTACTTTGTGATTGGTTTAAGTTACAGCATTTCAAGATAAAATTCGATAGAGAATTAACTTGAAAGAGTAAATCACAAACAACACCTTTTTAAAATCGATTTATTCTTATTCTAACCCAAACAATTCTCTACATGCCCACTCCACTTGGAGTGGGTTTTTTTATTGTAAAAACATCAAATCTTTTTTGTTCCTTTCCAAATTTTCAAGTCCTTAAACTTTTGATTAGTTTTGCCCTAGAATAATTTTGAATGATTGAATTTTGAATTTTGAATGTGCCCACAATTGTTTTCTACGATTTCTCGTCGCATTCAAAATTCAAAATTCAAAATTCAAAATTATCTAGGGTACATTTCCTCAACTTCTTAGAACCTAGATATAAATACTATGTCCGAAAAAAAATTATTTCTCCTTGATGGTCATGCTTTAGTTTATCGTGCACATTATTCATTTATCAGTCGACCTTTGGTTAATTCAAAAGGAATGGATGTTTCTGCGGTAACTGGATTCACTCGATATCTTTGGAGTGTTTTAATGAATCAAAAACCATCACACATTGCTGTTTCTTTTGACTTAACGGAACCAACTTTTCGGCACGAAATGTATAAAGAATACAAAGCCAATCGAGAAGCCCAACCTGAACCAATTTCGATTGCTTTGCCTTACATCAAAAAAATCATTGAAGCTTTTAACATACCTGTAGTATCAAAAGAAGGTTTCGAGGCAGATGATGTAATTGGTACTTTGGCAAAACAAGCGGAAAGAGAGGGTTTTGAAGTATACATGATGACTCCTGATAAAGATTATGCTCAACTAGTTTCGGATAAAGTATTTATGTACAAACCTGGACGCTCAGGAGGTGATGTAGAAATATTAGGAAAAAAAGAAGTATTGAAAAAATGGGATATTGAAAGAGTAGAGCAAGTCATTGATGTTTTAGGAATGCAAGGTGATGCCGTAGATAATATTCCTGGAATACCTGGTATTGGCGCTAAGACTGCGGTGAAATTATTAAAACTATATGGTTCCTTAGAAGGGCTTTTAGAAAATACGGATAAACTAAAAGGCAAGCAAAAAGAAAAAGTTATCGAGTTTGCAGAGCAAGGAAAGTTATCAAAAGTTCTTGCAACGATTGATACAAATGTTGATGTAACTTTTGATCCAGAATTCTTTAAAGTTGAGGATTATAATCGAGATGCGTTAACTGAATTATTTAGAGAGTTAGAATTTAGAACGCTTGGTCGTCAGATCTTAGGAGTGGATCAGGCACCTGCTGCAGGACAACAAGGAAGTCTTTTTGGTAATGTTGAATTGTCAAAACAAACCGCAAAAAAAGATACAGCTCCAGCTTATGCAGTAGCGACAAATAATATTACCAATGTTGACCACACTTATCATCTCATGGATACGCCTGAAAAACGGGTAGAACTCATTCAACTTTTATCCAAAGAAAAATCAATTTGCTTCGATACAGAAACAACAGGTATTGATGCCAATGAAGCAGAAATGGTTGGCATTTCTTTTTCTATAAAAAAACATGAAGGGTATTATTTACCTGTTCCTGCAGATCAGGAAGAAGCAAAAAAAATCATTCATGAGTTTAAACCAATTTTTGAAAATGAAAATATTTCGAAAGTTGGTCAAAATCTTAAGTATGATGCATTGATGTTAAAATGGTATGGGATTGAGTTAAAAGGAAAGTATTTTGATACCATGGTTGCACATTATTTATTGGAACCTGAGATGCGTCATAATATGGATTTTCTCGCCCAAGCCTATTTAGGCTACGCACCCGTCTCTATTGAAACTCTTATTGGTAAAAAAGGAAAGAAACAATTAAGTATGCGAGACATCGCAGTTGAAAAAGTTTTAGATTACGCTGCAGAAGATGCGGATGTAACATTACAATTACAAAGTGAATTACAACCTAAATTAAAAGAAGCAGAACTCGAAAAATTATACAACGAATTAGAAGAACCATTAATCAATGTATTAGTAGATTTGGAATTCGAGGGCATTAATTTAAATGTTGAATTTTTAAATAAATATTCACTTGAATTAAAAAAAGAAATCGAACAATTTCAAAAAGAAATCCATGAAGAAGCTGGTGTTGCATTTAACATTGCGTCTCCTAAGCAAGTCGGTGAAATTCTTTTTGATAAAATGAAAATTCCGTACCGTTGGAGAAAAACAAAAACGGGGCAATATT
>Ga0114957_1002621_pt1 | contig 16920 bp, 11 predicted proteins | sample BantaG_FD_87175 | JGI IMG/M metagenome (GOLD analysis project Ga0114957, IMG submission 87175) | Marine algal microbial communities from Bantry Bay, Ireland - BantryBay_4 metaG | ecosystem: Host-associated > Algae > Red algae > Unclassified | place: Bantry Bay, Ireland | collected 2014-11-21 | reverse complement strand
TGATCGTAGGCTGGAGCCTACGACCAGCATCAGTAAACTTAATGCCAGCATGCTCGTCGACATTTCCAAATGTCGATGTTCACATGTTTATTAGTCTATAATTATTAAAATAATTTCTGAACTTAGATTCAGTCAGTTTTAGATGAATGAATCTTAAATTGATCGTAGGCTGGAGCCTACGACCAGCTGCAGTAAATATAATGCCATCATGCTCGTCGACATTTCCAAATGTCGATGTTCACATGTTTATTAATCTATAATTATTTTAAACAAATTCTGAACTTAGATTCAGTCAGCTTTATATGAATGAATCTTAGATTGATCGTAGGCTGGAGCCTACGACCAGCATCCAACCTACGAACAGCATCAGACCTACGACAAGCAATAGGTAAAAAAACATATATTCGCATTCTATAATATATGAATATCTATGTCGCCTAAGCAAATATCAATTATTTCTAATCTCCTTGGAATTCAAGACTCTTCCATCAGGAATACCATCGCTATGCTCAAAGAGGGAGCAACTGTCCCATTTATATCAAGATATAGGAAAGAAAAGACAGGCTCCCTGGATGAAGTACAAATAGCAAATATCCAGAAAGAATATAAAAAACAGATTGATCTAAAAGCAAGAAAAGAAACTGTGCTCACAGCAATCGAAGAACAAGGAGCACTCACAAATAAGCTAAAAAATAGGATCTTAGATATATATGATCCTATCGAATTAGAAGATCTTTATCTTCCTTATAAGAGAAAGAAAAAGACAAAAGCAGGTGTCGCAAGAGAAAATGGTCTCGAACCACTAGCAGTAACAATAAAAAAACAACGTGTCCAAAATATAAATGCAGAAGCAAAGAAGTACATAAATGCTAAGGTCAAAAATATTACAAAAGCACTTGAAGGCGCTCAGCACATTCTAGCAGAGTGGATAAGTGAGGATGAAAAGATAAGAGATAAAGTAAGAATCTCACTTCGCACCAAAGGAACCATATCGAGTAAGGTTGTAAAGAAGAAAAAAAAAGATGCAGGAAAATATAGAGACTATTTTGAATTCGAAGAAGCGTTAACAAGATGTCCATCTCATAGATTCCTAGCATTGATGCGAGGGCAAAGTGAAGGGTACCTGAGAGTAGGTCTAAATATGGATCATGATCGAATGATAGAGAGTATTGAGCGTAAATATGTATCATTTAATGCTCCGTGTGCAAGACTTTTAAGTGAAGCAATTCAAGATGGGTATAAAAGATTGATTTTGCCTAGTATCGAAAACCAAATATCAAATGAATACAAAGAGAAAGCAGATAAAGTTGCAATTGAAGTATTCGTCAAAAATCTAAGACAACTACTTTTATCCGCTCCTTTAGGGCAGAAAGCTACGCTCGCGCTTGATCCAGGATTTCGTTCTGGATGTAAGGTAGTAATCCTAGATAAAAATGGGAATCTTAAGTACAATACAAACATATACCCGCATCCTCCACAAAATGAAAAAGAGAAGGCAGAAAAAGCAATAACTGACCTCTGTCGAAAATACAACATTAAAGCAATAGCAATTGGTAATGGAACTGCTGGTCGAGAGTCAGAGTCATTCATCAAGACATTAAATCTTGGAATTGATACTTATATGGTCAATGAGGATGGTGCTTCCATATACTCAGCATCAGATATAGCCAGAGAAGAATTTCCTGATAAAGATGTAACTGTACGAGGTTCTGTATCGATTGGACGTAGGTTGATGGATCCACTTGCAGAACTTGTAAAGATTGATGCTAAATCAATAGGTGTCGGTCAATATCAACATGATGTAAACCAAACATTACTCAAAGAATCATTGGACCACACTGTCATTAGCTGCGTCAATTCTATTGGAATAAATATAAATACCGCAAGCAAGCACTTACTCACCTATGTCTCTGGCTTAGGTCCAGTTACTGCCGAAAATATCATTCAATACAGAAAGGAGAATGGAAACTTCACTTCCAGAGCTCAAATTAAAAAAGTACCAAGAGTTGGGGCAAAAGCATTTGAACAAGCAGCTGGATTTCTACGCGTACGAGATGCGAAAAATCCACTTGAAAATACGGGTGTTCATCCAGAGGCCTACCCTATTGTAAAGAAAATGGCGAAAGACTCTAAATCTACTATTGAGCAATTAATTGAAAATCCAGCGACTTTAGGTTCATTGGATTTGAATAATTACATTACGCATGATTTTGGATTACCTACTTTAAAAGATATAATCAAGGAAATAGAAAAGCCTGGCCTTGACCCTAGAGGCGCTGTAGCTAGTTTTTCATTTGATGGAAGAATCAGAACCATTGAAGACATTAGAATCGGAATGATTTTACCTGGCATAGTGAATAACATTACCAACTTTGGAGCTTTTGTAGATATAGGCGTAAAACAAGGTGGCTTAGTACATATCTCGCAGATTGCAGATAAGTTTATCAGTAACCCAGCAGATGTATTATCTCTAAATCAACAAGTTACTGTCAAGGTTCTCGAGATTGATATACAACGAGGTAGAATCAATTTGACGATGAAAGGATTGTAATCTTTTGCTCTTGAGATAGAGTTAACATTCAATCGGTTTTGTTCTTATTGCGAAAATATTCTGCTCATCATTTTAATTTTGCCGATTTGCAGAATCGCTAGAATCGCAGAATCACTTTATGATGTTTAAGATCTCTATTCAATAACAACCATAATTATTTCATACTTTGCGGTCCAAATAATTATAAGGATAAATTAATAATTAACATGAAAATAATCCATCTCGACGCTTTCACTTCTACAATGGACGGACTGGAATTAACAGCATTAGAAGCTTTCGAAAATTTCACAGCCTTTAAAAATACATCTCCAGAAAAGGTAGTCAAAAGATCAAAAGATGCTGATATTCTTATTACCAATAAAGTAGAGTTAACTAAAGAGGTAATAGATCAGTTACCAAATCTTAAATACATCTGTGTTGCGGCTACAGGGTATAATGTTGTAGACGTCAAACATGCAGCTAAAAAAGGCATTCCTGTTTCCAATGTAAGTGGTTATAGTACTGATGGTGTAGTTCAAAGTGTATTTGCTCATCTTTTAAATGTATTAATCAATATTCCATTCTACGATGAAGAAGTGATGGATGGTCGCTGGCAAAAAACAGGCTCATTCTGTTTTTATGATCATTCCATAAAGGAGCTGGCAGGTAAGACACTTGGAATATATGGATTTGGAACTATCGGTCAAAAAGTAGGTCAAGTAGCCGCTGCATTTGGCATGAAAGTGATAGCAACTTCAAGAAATCCAGAAAGGGATAGAAAGGATTGGGCCACAATTGTCGATTTTGAGACTTTGTGCAGAGAATCTGATTTCATAACACTCCATGCATCATTAAATGATAGTAATGAAGGAATCATCGATAAGTATTCTCTTGCCAATATGAAACCAACAGCTATATTAGTAAATACTGGAAGAGGCGGATTGATTGTAGAAAAGGATCTTGCAGAAGCGCTTGACAACGATGTTATAAACTATGCTTGTCTCGATGTATTAAGCTCTGAACCGCCTGAAGATAACAACCCACTTTTACAGGCAAAAAACTGTATTATCACACCACATATCGCTTGGGCCAGTATTGAATCTAGAGAGCGCTTACTTAAAGGTGTTGCTGAGAATATAGAATCCTTTATTGCTAGTGATAAGATATTGAATCAAGTTAACTAACAGCAGTTATTATTTCTTAACGACAATTTTTAAAATAAAATCGAAAAAAAATATTTTTGAAATTCCACTATAACTTATTGATTAATAGATACAAAATATTGTACTGCAAGTAACTTACCAATTGATCACTTAATTTTATTTTTCTTGTGGGAACTCTTTTTTAAGGAAATACAATTATATATATTGTCAACGGAAATAAATCATCGCAAGTAAATTTATTTTTGAAAGCAATTTTTTAAATTAACTAAAATACAAATTAAACAACTATGGGACTATTTTCATTTTTAAAGAACGCTGGAGCAAAACTAATGGGTAGATCAGCTGAAACTAACGAAGCTGACGCTGCTGAAAGTGCTGCAAAAAGAGCTGCAAACCTAAGGTCTATTATAGCAAGTTCAGGTGTAGGAATTGATAACCTAGATATAGAACTAGATGATGACAAGGTAACTGTATATGGACAAACAGCTTCAGTTGATGACAAGGAGAAGATCGTTCTTGTTGCTGGTAATGTGGAAGGTATTGCTACTGTTGACGACAGAATTTCTGTTGTCGCTCCAATACAATCAAGATTCCACGAAGTCAAGCCAGGTGACTCTCTTTCTAAGATTTCAAAAGAAGTTTATGGAGATCCGATGAAATACAATGTAATATTTGAAGCGAACCAACCTATGCTTTCTCATCCAGATAAGATCTATCCTGGTCAGATGTTGAGGATTCCTAATCTATAAGAATTGGATTAATCGGTTTGTTTTCTAATGGAAAACAAAAAATAAATAGCCCATTGAAACAAAATTTCAATGGGCTATTTTACGTTATATCAGGTAAGAAACCATAAGGCTTAAACCATGTGACATAATATATACATATAGATAATTGCGTTTATTTGTGTCCAAGATTGTGATAAAAATGACAATATGGAAATGGCATCAAAAACCCCGCAAGAGTCACTGTATTAATGTACAAGAAGTTAGTAATTTAGTGGCCATGTGTTAATAGCCACTTCTAAATGGCTTTCACACTTTCAAGTGAGAACTAAGTAAATTTGCAAAGCAAACGCAAATAAGCAAACATCTAATTTTGTAACACTTATTGAGTATTATTTGAGTCTGTACTAATGTACAGTCTACAGTAATTATTGCCAATATGAAGGCATAGAAATTGTTTACTAATCTATGTATTTACTAATCCTCAATGGCTCTAGAATACTCCAACAACTTCAGAAGATTAAAATTTAAAATATTGGGATTGGAAGAATTTTTTAAACTTTTTAATATGGCCTGTTCTTTTGCTAAGCAATATCTAATGACAAGCTTATGTATTCCGTAACTCTTTAGCTTATTATAAGTATTGGTTAATCTCACGTTCTGAAGGTGTCCTTCATTATTAAGTTCGGCTAAGTTCTTTACAGCGTTTCTTGTTTTGAAGATAAATTGATCAGAAGGTTCTAATCCGTCATGTAATACAGGGTTATCGATATGACTAACTGCTACATTTAATTCGCTTAGCTTTTCAGCATATAGTAAATCCTCATAACCATACCCCTTCACCTCTTCATCGAATTGAAGATTTTTGAAAACGTGCGCTTTAACCAAGAAGTTATTACTCTGAAAATTTAAATATGGATCAAGTCGTCTTTTTTCGACATCTAATGCTTCTCTCTTCTTTCCATACTTCCAATGAAGAATCAGTTTTTGATCTTTTGGTTTTTCCTTTTGATATTCTCTGCCACCATAAGCAAGAAACGTCTGATCCTCTTTTTCTAAATATTTAGCAATAAAGTCGTCTCGCATAATTTTTGAATCTCCGTCTAAAAACAATAGATTCTTGAATTGTGCCATGCGTCCCAAGCGGTTTCTTATTTTTGCTCGTCCAATATTTTCTGAAAGTTCAACATAATTGACACCAAACTCATGACCTAAGGATTTGTTATCTTCTCTTGTCTGCTCATTACTCATATCGTCGAAAACTAGGATCTGAAACTGAATATCGAGGTTTTCGCATTGGGTTTGCAGCGATTTGACTAATTCAACTACATTTTGGTTATAAACAGGAATGAGAATAGAAAGCATGGTTCAGAATTTTTCAATCGCAATTTAACGCTAAAAATGGATAGTCCTGTAAGAATTTGGCAACTCATAGAATTATTCTATCAGTGCATGACAAAAGTTTATTTATCCTCGGATTGCTTGTTAAGCATAAAAAGTTATTTTTTGGTAGTATCTTACAAACTGCTTACTAATTTTTAGACCCCACAAACACTATATGTCATTTATTGAAAACACTATTTCCGAGCATCATTTAATCCAAGGAGAGAAGTTATTGGATAATGGCTCTGTGCTCGAAGTTGTAGAAGTAGAAAGAAAACTATGGAGTGTAATGATAAAGGATAATGGTATATTGGAAGTTGAGATCCAAAATCCTAACCAAAAAAATCAGAAAAGCACTTGTGAGTGCAAAGATTATCAAGGTAACAAATCATGCGCCCATATTGCCGCATCACTTTTACATCTCAGAAAAATCGAAGAAGAAAAAATAGAAGCACAAAAGAAAAAGGAAAAAGAACAGCAAAAGCAAACATTTAATATTAGAACTATTCTCAATGCAATAGATGATGACCAATTAAAAAACTTTGTGAGGTCTTATGCTCAAAAAGATAGAAACTTTGGCATTATGCTAAAAGCTTCTTTTGCGAAAACTGTAGATCTTAATGATAACTTAATCAAATATCAATCGATTCTTAATAATCTAATAAAACCTCTTACCACAGAAAAGCTAAAATCAAATACTTCTGATCTTAGGCTTGCCCTAAAAGTTATTGATGAATTTAATTCTCAATTAGAAGATAACATGTCAGTTTCTATGTTTGAAGATGCATTTATCATTGTCCAAGCTACACTCCCAAAATTGCATTATCTTCATTCAAAATATACAGTACATAAAGAAAAATCGGCGAATTGGATTGCTAAATTTCACAACCATATAGATCTATTGTATGATGAAAAACTAGCTCCAAAATTTAAAGAATCAATTGACAGTTTTATTTTAGATTTATCTCAAAAGTCCTATTTTAATCATCTCACGAATGCCCTAAGTCTGTTCCAGATATTAGAAAAACATAGAAGAAGCAAGGCTAAGAAACAATTAATTGATCATCTAGTCAATAAATCTATTTCTAGTATAAAAAGTAATAGTAAAACTGTTTTTGGTGCGTTTTTAATTATCAATAAACTTTATAAGAAACTTACAATTAGCAATGATGCAAAACTAGAATCTGTAAAATATTTAATGAAAACTGGCAGCGAGTCAGCAGCCATCGAATATTTAGAATATTTCCTTAAAAAGGAAAATAGGAATCGTAAAATGGAAGCTGCATTACTGGATGCTTATGATGTATATGAAATGGATATAAAATTTGAAAAATTAGCTGTTGATATATTTGTAAAACACGGTGATATCAGATTTTACAAGCTTTTAAAAGATAAAGTCAGTGCAGCTAAATGGCCAACTACGAAAAAAGCCATTTTGAAATCAATAGAAAAATATAATCCTAGTTCGACTTTTCTTGCGACTTATTATTTTAATGAAGGAATGGAAAAAGAGTTGACAAATCTGCTAGACAAAGAGCTAGATCTGCGCCATATAATGAAATACGACTTCTTCATGTACACGCATAATTATGTAGCTCTCGAAAAGATATACCAAAAAGCTATTTCAAAGTATTTAGATAATCATGTAGGGGCTATAGCAACTAATTTTATGCAAGAAGTGTATATGCATTTATCAAATATAAGAGCACATAAAATGGAAACGTCTCTTAAGAAATATGTCAGTACAAATTACCCTCATAGAGCCAGTATTACTACTTTTTCGTGATTATATCACTTAATGTGTCTTTTTAACACTAAGTATTTATTATTATTGCAGATATTGACATATAAAACAGTCAATTAAATAGATATGAGCAAAATAAAAGGATACATTTTTGATCTTGATGGAGTCATAGTAGATACTGCAAAATACCATTATAATTCTTGGCGAAAACTAGCTAACACACTGGGTTTCGATGTTACTGAAGAACAGAATGAAAATTTAAAAGGAGTTTCTAGAAAAGAGTCACTAGAGTATATATTGAGCATTGGTAATTTGACTTTTCCAGATAAAGAAAAAGTCAAATTAGCCGAACTTAAAAACTCGTGGTATGTAGCTTCAATCAGTAACATGAATGATTCTGAATTACTTCCAGGAGCGAAAAACTTATTGCAAGAACTAAAAGCAAAAAATCTAGGTATATCTCTAGGTAGTGCAAGTAAGAATTCTGAACGAATACTAAAATCTACAGGAATTTTCGACATGTTCGATGCCATCATAGACGGTACCAAGACAACAGAATCTAAACCACATCCACAAGTTTTCCTCATGGGAGCTGAAGCACTAAAATTACAGCCGAATGAATGCGTCGTATTTGAAGATAGTATCAATGGTGTAAAAGCCGCAAATACTGGAGGTTTTATATCAATAGGTGTCGGAAATGCAGATACATTAAAAGAGGCTGATTTTGTACTTCCAAATCTTGATGGTTGTACCATTCTGAAGATTGAAGATCACATTTCAAATCTAAAATAAATCAAACATTAAGACGATAAGATAGTTAGATGAAAGATTATATAATAAAAAACGAGTGGAAAATAATAGAAGAAGGCTATGTTCCAGAACATAATCAAATCACTGAAAGTCTGTTATCCTTAGGAAATGGAAAGATGGGTCAACGAGCTAACTTCGAAGAGACGTATTCTGGACCTACATTACAAGGCAGTTATATTGCTGGTGTCTATTACCCAGATAAAACACGTGTGGGCTGGTGGAAAAATGGATATCCCGAATACTTCGCAAAAGTGTTAAACTCATGTAACTGGATAGGAATAAATGTAATTGTAGATGGTGAATCATTAGATATTGCTAAAGTGAAAGAAATTCACTCATTCCGAAGAGAATTGGATATGAAAAAAGGTCTTCTTTCTCGTTCCATGGATGTCACTTTACGAAATGACGCAAGACTAGAAATCAATAGTCAAAGATTTGTATCCATGCATAATGACGAACTTGGCGTAATTAACTTCAATATTAGAAGTATTAACTACAATGGACCTATTACTGTAGAATCTTACCTAGACTTTGATATTGTAAATCAAGATAGTAACTACGATGAAAATTTCTGGAACATAGAAAAAACAGAAGCTGAAAACAATAGTAAATATGTACAAGCTGCCACTAAAAAAACAAACTTTATAGTAGGCGCGGCAATGGAAAACAGAATAATTTTGGATGATAAGTCAATTACTAATTCATCAATTCTTACTGTACATTCTAGTAAATCCATAGAGACGTTCAATCTCAATATCAATGAAGGATCAAAAGTTAGTATAAGTAAGTTTGCTGGTATTACATCTTCTATGAATTATAATGCCACTGAATTAAAAGCAAATTCTCTACAAATAGTTAAAAAAGCGGCCAACTATACATTTGAAGAACTTTTATCTAACCATACTAGAGCATGGTCAGATATCTGGGAAATGTGCGATATCAAAATAGAAGGTGATGTTTCAGCTCAACAAGCGATTAGGTTTAATATTTTCCAACTCTACCAGACATACACTGGACAGGATGATAGACTGAACATAGGACCAAAAGGGTTCACTGGAGAAAAATATGGTGGATCAACTTATTGGGACACAGAAGCATACTGTCTTCCTTTCTACCTTAGTACTGCTGATGAGGAAGTAGCAAAAAATCTACTAATCTACAGATACAAACAACTTGATAAGGCCATCGAAAATGCTGAAAAACTTGGATTTTCTTGTGGTGCTGCACTCTACCCTATGGTCACCATGACTGGAGAAGAATGCCATAATGAATGGGAGATTACATTTGAAGAGATTCATAGAAATGGAGCTATTGCATATGCGATATTTGACTATATCAGATACACAGGTGACAAATCCTATCTAGCAGAATATGGCCTAGAAGTACTAGTAGCGATTTCGAGATTCTGGTCACAAAGAGTGAACTGGTCATCAAAAAGAGAACAATACGTTATGCTGGGTGTCACGGGCCCCAACGAATATGAAAATAATGTAAACAACAATTGGTATACAAACTATATAGCAACCTGGTGTTTAAAATATACAATAGAAGCACTGGAATTTGTAGAAAAAGAACATTCAGATCAGTTTAATAAACTGATAGAGAAAATGGACTATGCCAGTGGTGAAACTAAAAAATGGAAACATATTATTGACAATATGTACTATCCAAATGATGAAGAACTTGGGATATATCTACAACAAGATAACTTCCTAGATAAAGAACTTATGCCAGTTTCAGATCTCGATGAAAAGCATAGGCCAATCAATCAAAATTGGTCATGGGATAGAATACTGAGATCGTGCTTTATCAAGCAAGCTGATGTATTACAAGGTTTCTATTTTTTCGAAGACCATTTTGATGAGGAACAACACAAAAAAAACTATGAATTCTATGAACCAATAACCGTTCATGAATCGTCACTTAGTCCTTGTGTTCACGGAATCCTTGCAAGTAAATTAGGGATGGAAGACAAAGCATATGAGATGTATCTTCGTACAGCTAGACTTGACCTAGATGACTATAATAATGATACAGAAGATGGCTGTCATATCACAAGTATGGCAGGCACTTGGCTAGCAATAATAAAAGGGTTTGGAGGACAAAGGCTCATAGAAGGTAAACTATCCTTCTCCCCTAACCTACCTTCTCAATGGAATTCTCTATCTTTCAAAATCAAGTTTCGAAAAAACCTACTTGAAGTAAATATCGAAAAAGGTAAAACGGAAATAGTTAATCTTACTGGACCTGCCTTAGAAATACTACTAGATGGGTCAAAAATTAATTTACCAGCTAATAATAACACCTAGTCGAACAAAAGTTAAACACACATGAGTAAATATATACTAATCTTCTTATCATTTTTATTGATAGCGACAAGTTGTAAACAAGAAGCTAGACCAAGCAAAATTGAAAAAGAAACCACCGCTAGCGAATCAACGAAACTAGACAATCCAAGACCACTACCAAAATGGGCAAGTCAGGCAAATATATATGAAGTAAACATAAGACAATATACCCCCGAAGGTACCTTTGATTCCTTTGCTAAGCATTTGCCTAGACTTAAGAACATGGGAGTTGACATCTTATGGTTTATGCCAATATTCCCAATAAGTGAAACAAAGAAAAAAGGTAGCTTAGGTAGTTATTATGCTGTATCTGACTTTAGGAACACCAATCCTGAATTTGGAAATAAAGCATCATTTCAAAATATCATTGACAGGGCTCATTCTTTGGGTATGAAGGTCATTCTTGATTGGGTACCTAATCATACAGGTTGGGATCATGTCTGGATAAAGTCTAACCCTGAATATTTCACTCAAGATGCTTCAGGTAATATTGTCGATCCTATCGACCCTGGAACTGGAGAATCATGGGGATGGACCGATGTAGCAGACCTCAACTATGACAACCCTGACATGAGAAAACAAATGATAGATGATATGTTGTATTGGGTCAATAACCATAAAATTGATGGGTTCAGAATGGATGTCGCTCATAATGTTCCTAATGACTTCTGGGCTGATGCATCATCACAATTATTTGCAGCAAACGACTCTTTATACATGCTTGCCGAATCAGAAGTAATCGATCATGTTAATAATGGATACTTTCATACAATCTATGGATGGTCCCTTCATCATATGATGAATGATATAGCCAAAGGAAAAAAGAATGTAAACGATTTACATGATTTATTAATGGAGAAAAAGTCTGAGATAAAACAAGGATCTATGATGAATTTCATTACAAATCACGATGAGAACTCTTGGGCGGGAACAGTAAATGAAAGAATGGGACCAGCAGGTGATGCATTTGCTGTACTAGCAATGACTATGGATGGATTCCCACTTATCTATGGAGGTCAAGAAGAACCTCTAGATCACAGACTAGAGTTTTTTGAAAAGGATAATATTGGATTCAAGAGCTTTGAAAAAGCCAAATTATATAAGACGCTCTTGGGATTAAAACATAGAAACAAGGCCTTAGGTAATAATGAATATTCAGCTCCGCTTATAAGAGTTGGAGATTCAGAACATATTTATGCATATATGAAAGAGAAAGATGGAGACAAGTTCGCCGTAATGATCAATTTCAGTTCGGAAAGACAGCAAATCAAACTTACTGAATCAGTAATAGGAATGACAGATTTATTTAATGGCCGAAGAGTAGAGATGGGTCAAGGGACAATCAAAAGTTTCGATCCTTGGGAATATTGGGTAGCTAGTAATAGGTAATATTAATGATTGAATGATTGATTGATTGATTGATTGATTGATTGATTGAATGATTGAATGTCTGAATGATTGAATGAAATAGTAAAACTTGCACAAACGAATAACTATGAAAAAGAACGAATTATCATTTTGGGAAATATGGAACATGAGTTTTGGTTTTTTAGGAATTCAGTTTGGTTTTGCATTGCAAGGGGGGTTTATGTCTAGCATTTTCCAATCTTTGGGAGCGGCAAAGGATGACATTCCTATGTTATGGATTGCGGCACCTTTGACAGGTTTACTTGTACAGCCAATAATTGGTTATATGAGTGATAAAACTTGGAGCCCTAGATGGGGACGACGTAGACCTTATTTTCTGATCGGTGCAATCTTAAGTTCTATTGCCTTATTCTTTGTACCTCATTCTCCTGCATTATGGGTTGCGGCGGGATTCTTATGGATTCTAGACGCTTCTATTAATGTATCAATGGAACCATTTAGAGCTTTAGTTGCAGACAAACTTCCTGGATCACAAAGATCATATGGTTTTGTTGTCCAAACTTTGATTATAGGAATCGGCACTTGGGTAGCAAGTAATTTGCCAGCTTTCGTTTCATTCTTGGGAGTAAGTGATGTGTCAGAAGCGGGAGAACTTGCAATGAGTGTTAAAGTCGCTTTTGCCGTTGGTGCAATTGTGTTTTTACTTTCTGTTCTTTACACGATATTTACAACAAGCGAATACCCCCCAGAGGATATGGCCGAATTTGAAAGAGAGAAAAAACTACCTAATACATTTTTCTCAGACATGGTAGATAATATTGGAAATATGCCTAAGACAATGGTCAGACTGGGTGTTGTTCAATTTTTTAGTTGGTTTGCATTTTTCACGATGTGGTCATTGGCGACTCCCGCATTAACGGAACATGTGTTTAATACACCGTCTCCTATTGAGACTGATTTTGACATGTCAATCCCTTCAGTGAAAGAAGCATATGTGACCGCTAAGACAGCCTACACAAGTTCTGCAAACAAAATAGGTTCTGCTATGGGTACTTATGGATTGACGTCTATGATTTTTGCTCTATTGCTTACTTTATATACTCGCAAAAGAAGGATTAATAGAAAGTACCTTCACATGACTTCATTAGTTTTAGGTGGTATAGGTTTTATATCTATGTACTTCTTAGCATCACCAAGTATGCTTTATGCATCATTTGGATTAATTGGTATAGCATGGGCAAGTATTTTATCAATGCCTTATGCGATGCTATCTGGTACAATAAACCCTAAAAAAATGGGTGTTTTTATGGGCTTGTTTAATATGTTTATCGTTATCCCTCAAATTATTGCGGCATTGGGAGGAATCAACTTCACATATAAGCTTTTTGGAGAAGAAACGATATATGCTATGGTAGTAGCTGGACTTGCTTTAATAATTGCAGGACTCTGTAATTTTCTAATAACCGATCCAAGTGCCATTACATATAGTGACCAAAAAAATGTCGTGAATGCATAATTCAACAAAATAATAAAAAGTAAATCATTCAATTTTTCGTCGTTTTTGTTTGACATTTTGTATTTTGACAACTTTAATAAACTGAATCCGATCTAATTCCAAAAAAAACATACATGCGATACAATCTATTTCTTCTACTCATTTCAATTTTGTCAATTTCTTGTGCTCAGATAGGAGACCCTGAAGATCCCGAAGAAATTGAATATATGTTTGATGGTGACATTCTAATTTCAGAAAACATATATGTAAGTGAAGATGATGTTCTCTCTATAGCACCTGGATCGACTATACGATTTGCACCAGGAACATTATTAACAGCTTATGGTAACGTATCTATCGTTGGAACTGCGGATTTCCCTATCACACTCATTAGTGAAGATGATACAGAAGATCATTTGATATTAGAATCTTGGGAAAGCTCAGAAACGTTTGATCTTAAACACACCAATGTTATAAATGGACTTGTAAAAACACATGGCTCTGTTTGTCACTTTAGAAACGTCAATTTCTCTAATGATAAAGATCTGGAATGGAACAGTGCTGCAGCAAGATTTTGGGGTGGAGAAGTATTACTTGAAGACTGTACAATAGATTGGAATAGAAAAGGAGAAGGCTTTCTTGTCCATGGTATTTATCAACCGATAATAAGAAATTGTACATTCAAAAAAGTAAACGATGCAGTAGAACTTATCGATTGTCAAGATGGTGTTGTCAGAGGATGTACTTTTCTATCAAACTCAGATGATGCCATTGATCTTAATGATTGTGATAATATACTCTTGACCAATAATGAGTTTTTTGGAACACAGAATAGAGCGATGGAAATTGGTGGAGACGTTGGGGGTAACAGTACCAATATTAAGATAATCAATAACTTGTTCGTGGACTGCAAAATTGCAATTAATGTTAAAGATAACTCTGATGCAATCGTAGAGAATGCAACTATTGTAGGCACTGAAACGGGTTTAGAAATCATCCATGAAGAAGATGATGGACTTTCTAGCTATACAGAAGCATATAACTCTGTTATTGTAGATACAAGATGGCCAGCATACTCTAATAATTCTACGTTAACATTAACTAACTTTATGTGTAATGACGAACTTCTTACTGGTACTAACATAATACAGACTGAGATAGAATTTGCTGACACAGCATCAAATGATTATAGAATAATATCTACTAATTTCCCTACAGGATTTGATGAAACCACAATGGGTTATCAGAAGAATTAGTACAATCCCTACTGGATCGATTTTCAAAAATCTCAATATTCCGCTAATATAGTCTGATAATATGTCGTCATTCTTTGGTATCGGCAGCTTTATAAAAACATGTAAAGCAAACATTGTATCAAGATAAAACGTGGTGGGGCTATAATGTTAACCTATTTACTATCAGACAATTTAGTTGCCGGTCAGGTTAAACCATTATAATTTATATTCTTCATCCTTGTAGCACTCTTTCTCACATTATCAATAGTATTCTTGATATTGAACTAGGGCTGAAAGGCCGAAACCTATTAGCCCTGGGTTTCAACCCAGGGTTATTAAAAATTCCAACTCGATTTTGGCGGCATTTTTATTTAAAATGATGACAAAATTATTTTCGGCATAGAAATCATAAGAACCAGATATAATTTATATTAAATATAATCTAGCTTCTTATAAATCTTAAAGCCCACTAGGAATTCATCTTGATCGCAAATAATCCATGGACTTCATACGAGTCCAACTTTGTTAGAAAAGTCACATCTAGCATATCATGACTTTGGAGAAGTCGGAATTTAATATTGGATGTTATTACATTTAGATTTATCCTTTATAAACCTTCAAAAATTTATCAGAAGCATATTTCAGAAAATGATCAAAATTCAATGACTCTCCAGTAATTCTATTGCACAATTCATCCGCTTCATATCTTCTACCGTGTTGATGTATATTTTCTCTTAACCAAGCTAACAATTGACTTGTATCTCCTTTTGCAAGTTTTTTATTAAGCTTCTTAATGTCTTTTTCTGCCTGAGCAAAAAATTGGGCAGCATAAAAACTCCCTAGAGAATAAGTAGGAAAATAACCAATACTTCCATGTCCCCAATGCACATCTTGCAAGATTCCTTGATTCGCATCTTTGGCAGATACACCTAAATACTCTTTATACTTTTCATTCCATATTTTGTCTAAGTTTTCTGTATCAATACTTCCTTCCATCAAACCTTTCTCTATCTCATATCTTATCAATACATGGAAGTGATAATGGAGCTCATCTGCCTCTGTTCTTATGAGGTTCGGAGATATTTTATTTATCCTTTTATAAAATCCATCTAAGTCCGTCTTCTTTAGACTTTTAGGAAAATCAGCTTTTAGTGAAGGATACCAATATGACCAATAATCTCTAGATCTTCCTACGTGATTCTCCCATAATCTAGACTGTGATTCATGTATCGACAATGACAAATAGGACCCTGTAGGCAAACCATAATCCTCAATTGATAATCCCTGTTCATATAATGCGTGACCGCCTTCATGGATCGTACTCCATAACATATAAGCAAAGTCATTCTCGTCTACCCTAGTCGTCACTCTGACATCCATCGGTGAAAAAGAAGTTGTAAATGGATGAGCACTAAGATCCTGTCGTCCTCTATTAAAGTCATAGCCCATGTTCTCAAGAATATCCAATCCAAATTCCCACTGCTTATTCCAGTCATACTTCTTGTTGAGGAATTTATTGGTGACCTGTTTAGACTTTCCAATTTTCTTGATCAGCTTTTTGAGGTCTTTTTTGACTCCTGCAAAGATGGGGTCGAGTTGACTTACTGTTAGTCCCGGCTCATATTGATCTAACAAAGCATCATAAGGATGCTCTTTATATCCAAGCTTCTCTGCTTCCTCTTTCTTCAATGCTATCAGATCGGCCAATGGATCCTTGAATATGGAATAGTCATTTGCCTCACGGGCTTTCAACCAAGCATGATATCCTGCAGATTCTATTTCAGATTTTCTAATTACAAATGCCTCACTAAATTTAGTAGCCTTATTATATTGGTCTAGTGTAACAGTGATATTCTTCCGCTCAGATGCTGATAAGCTAGGCATCTCACTCAACCGATTTAACATCAATCCAAAATCATTATTGGTGAATTCTGTATGGGACAAGCCAGCCAACGTAGCTACCTGCTGAGACCTATGCATTGCTCCATCTTTAGGAAGATTCACCTCTTTGTCCCATGATAATACTGCGATTGCATGATTGATGTCTGCCACTTTTTTCATCTTAGAATGAAATTTATCATATAGTCGTGCCATAATATTTTATTTCAATTAATTTATA
>Ga0114957_1002618_pt1 | contig 16950 bp, 13 predicted proteins | sample BantaG_FD_87175 | JGI IMG/M metagenome (GOLD analysis project Ga0114957, IMG submission 87175) | Marine algal microbial communities from Bantry Bay, Ireland - BantryBay_4 metaG | ecosystem: Host-associated > Algae > Red algae > Unclassified | place: Bantry Bay, Ireland | collected 2014-11-21 | reverse complement strand
AGAAACACATACGGCAACGGCGATACCGCCTACTGCAACCGCTACTGCTATAACATTGTCTACACAAAGTTCCGCAACAGCTATTCAGCCAAGCAGCACGCCGCTTCCAACTAAGACCAGTACGGGAACACCGATTTCTACTCTTACGAATGTGCCTGAAAATACGAATACACTGGTTCCAACAGAGACTCGTACCAGCACTCCGATTCCGACAGAGACCTTAGTTCCAACAGATACGGATACGTCGGTTCCAACAGAGACATCAGCTCCAACAGATACGAATACGCCAATTCCAACAGAGACTCATACCAGCACGCCAATTCCAACAGAAACAAATACGAATACACCGGTTCCAACAGAGACCTTAGTTCCAACAGATACGAATACACCGATTCCACCGACTGCGACAAATACGAATACAGCCGTGCCACCGACAGCAACAAACACGGCCGTGCCGGAAGTTGCCAATCAAAGGCCACAAATTGTTGACGATATGGTTACGATTGAGGAAGATGGAGAGGCAAGTGTCAACGTTTTAGCCAATGATTTTGATGTAGATGGCGATACGCTTCAAATAACGAATGTTGGTCAGCCTGCAAATGGTACAGTAACTTATGATGCCACTGGCCAAGTTATTTACGTCCCAGCCGAGAATTATTCGGGTGAAGACGCATTTACGTATGAAGTAAGCGATGGCAATGGTCCTGGAGTAGTTGGCTTCGTGCGAATTGCAATTATCGGAGTCAATGATGCACCAACTGTTGCAAACAGCACGTTCTTACTGATTGAAGACTCAGGGGCACAGAGCATATCGGTCCTTGAAAATGTTTATGATGTCGAAGGTGATCCAATTACATTAGTTGAAGCATTAGGGGCCGAACACGGCACAGTAAGTGTTGCTGACAATATGCTTCTGTATACACCAAATGCAGATTTCAATGGAACGGATACAATTGTCTATCGGGTTGCAGACAGCAGTCAAGCGGTCGCAACTGGAACGATAATTGTTGAGGTCAGCCCGGTAAATGATGCGCCAATTGCACGTGCAGACAGTATTGAAGCAGTCGAAGATATGACTAGTGTGCTTGCCGTGCTTGATAACGATATCGACGTAGATGCCGGTGACTCTATTAGTATCCTTGAGATTAGCGGTTCAATAGCTGGTGACCTTAGAATCATCAACAATGGAACGGCAATCGAATATACGCCGAGCAAAGACTTCTTTGGTGCAGGTGTATTTACTTATACCGTTACCGATGGCAAAAGTACGGCAAGTGCAAGTGTCAATGTTACGGTACTTGCAGTAAATGATCCAACGACCGTAAATGACGATAGTGCGATAACTGAGGAAGACACACCGATAAGCATCGCTCCGCTTGCTAATGACACTGATATTGATACTGATATAACAGCACTCAGAATCACAAGCATTACTAACGTGCAAAACGGAACCGTGACTGAAGCTAATGGTGTTGTACAGTTCACGCCAAATAAAGACTATAATGGTATAGGTGGCTTTAGTTATACGGTTAGCGACGGTGAATTCGACGTCGCAGGTAATGTCGTGATTACGATTATGGCCGTTAACGATGCGCCTCTCTTATTGAGCAATAATGTCTATACGCTAACCGCTGGTTCAGATATAAGCATCGCGATCTTGGCTCCGACACTAGTTGGAGATGTTGATGGGGATACACTGACAGCCACAATCGTTACACCGCCAAATCATGCAGAGGCGGTCAGCATAGCAGACTCAGCAGCAGGCGTATCGACGCTATATTACAAATCAGCCCTTGACTATTCGGGTCTCGATAGCCTTGCTTATGAAGTGAACGACGGTCAAGGCGGCATGCTTATGGTAACGCAACAGTTTGTTATTACGGCAAAACCAAACCAACCGCCCGTTGTGCCAGAGCGCGGAATAGTGACGCTCGATGAGGATGTGTCAGCAGAGTTAAATCTTTTAAATGGCGTGATCGATCCGGATGGTGACGTTTTAACAATCGTCAGCTTTGACCAGACAACTGCGAACGGTGTTATAGCAGCAGCGGAAGAGAGTAGCGTTATATATAAATATACGCCTAATGCAAATTATAATGGCGTAGATATGTTTAACTATACAATATCTGATGGTGAGTATTCTGTTCAGGCCACAATCAATATTCAAGTGAATCCCGTTGCAGACAAGCCAGCATTCACGACTCAGCCCGAACCCGCTACATTGACGGTTCAACAAGGTGCTGATTATTCGTATAATTTTGAAGTGTTTGATGCGGACGGCGACTCTATTTCCGTAAAACTCTCTGAGCCAGCACCAGAATGGTTAGGAGTAACTGGCAGCAGCCAACTGTTTGGTACCGCAGGGCCGTTGGATGTTGGCGAGCACTCGATTATATTAGAAGCTACGGACAGTTCGGGTGATAAAGCCACACAAGAATTTATCATTGTAGTAACAAACGTGAATGATGCGCCAACAAATCTTACGCTGGATTTAAACGAAAATGAAAGTAATCCAGAAGTTGGAATCACAATCTTTGATCTAAGATTTGAAGATCTAGACGTAGCTGATAGCCACACAATTAGCGTTACGCTATCAAGTCCAGGTTTGCTTAGATTGATTGATACCGACCCTAATGACAGATTTGCTAAACTACAGGTTGAGCTAGAGGCAGGCGTATCAACTGTGAGCCCACTAATTCGGGTTACCGATTCTGCTGGAGCCATCATCGAAAAGGGATTCTCCTTTGGCGTGACGCCATTGCCACTCCCTGAGATAACGGCCACCAGTATTCCAACTGCAACCGTTGTCCTAACAACAACCGCAACACCAACGAGTACCATAACCGTTCCAGACGTATCTGCTTCATCTGTACCGGTAACAATTACGGTTCCCATTACGACCACTGGGGACATTACTGTCACCATTCCAATTACCGGGACCGGTGAATAACGAATCGATCACTAATAGATCTGGAATCAGAAATTTTACTGATACAGTGCTCAACCGGCGCTACCGCCAATTTTGAGAAGATATCACATAGGAATAATAGAAAAAAGGTGATGATTAACTCACATCGAGCTAATCATCACCTTTTTTCTATTATTCCTATGTGATATCTTCTCAAGTTATAAACTTATAACCTCCAGCGGCAACAGCCTACGGCGACAACCGCTCCACTCGCCAATCTACCTCTTCCTCACGCGTATACCGCAATCGATCATGCAGTCTATGCACCCCCCCCTGCCAAAACTCAATCGCCAGCGGCTCTAGCCGATAGCCGCCCCAATGTGGTGGCCGCGGTGGATCCACGCCATCGTATTGATCCGTCAACTCGGCCAGTCGATTTTCGAGCACGTCACGTCCATTAATCACTGCGCTCTGATCAGACACCCACGAGCCGATGCGGCTGCCCCACGGTCGGCTGTTGTAGTACGCGTCAGACTCCTCGGATGAGACTTCTTCCACCCTGCCCTCAATGCGGATCTGCCGCTCCAGCACGCCCCACCAGAAAACCAGCGCCGCGGATCCCGTCTGTGCCAACTCGTGCCCCTTGCGGCTCGTATAATTTGTGTAAAAGCAAAAGCCACGCTCGTCAAAGCTACGCAGCAACACAATTCGTGCGGATGGCTTTCCCGCTGCCGAAACCGTAGCCAATGTCATTGCATTGGGTTCGATGATGCCTTCCGTGTTTAGCGCCTCATCGAGCCACGTACGAAACATATCAATTGGCGAAGCAACCGCGTCGCCCTCATCAAGCCGCTGACGAGTATAATCCTTACGTAAGTTTCGAATATCTGTATTCATCTCTCTCTTTTTCTGTTAGCCACATTCTATTAGCCACATTCTATACTTATTCGGAAAAGTTTTGCACCACATTCCGTAAACCATTCAGGCCCACCCGCTGATTTAGTGCTTACCCAACGTACCCTGCCGTTCTGCCAGCGCCGCACGGATCAAATCGTGCAGCACAGCGCTTTTCGCCTCATCTAGCGACCGCACCTTAACATGACGTAACGTTTTGCCCGTTCCCTCTAACAGCCCCACTGGATCAGGTAACGCTGCACCCACAAAAAACCCTAAATTCACGCGATCTTTTTGTGGCATAATATAACAATACGCCTCACTCATCTTCTTTGGCCCCACACCCATACACGCCGCACTATCGCCCAGCCGCACAACTTCCACACAAGCCGGATGAATTTCGTAAACAGTTTTGCGCAAGCTATCTGCAATCGCTTGCACCTCACCCGCAACGCCTTCCATCAACTCGTCGAACGTACCAAACCTAATCTCTGCCATCTTTTCTACCCCCTTATCGACCTAAACTTTGAACTCAAAACAGCGAGAACCCATAAAAACATATCTTCATTATACGCCGCACAATAGACCAAGCCGAGAAATATAGCATACGGTTTGCGGTCAACATATGGTAAACTATATCGTATATTAGAGTATAAAATATGGGAAAATGTATATGAAAGTTGTCATCGTAAGCAAAGCATTCGTCATGGGTGCCTACCAACGGAAAGCCGAAGAAATCGCCAAACATGGAGTCGATCTTACCGTGCTTGCACCACCCGAATGGGAAGATAGCCGCGGTCGACAGCAGGTCGAGCGCGCCTACACCAACGGGTATACACTGCGCACAATTCCCATCGTTTTTAATGGGCATTTCCACACACACTTCTATCCCACATTACTTAGCGAACTTACAGACCTTCAGCCCGACGTACTACACATGGACGAAGAGCCATATAATATGGCAACATGGCTTGCCCTACGTGCGGCAAAGTGGCGAAACATTCCGGCTACATTTTTTACGTGGCAAAATATTTTGAAAAAATATCCACCACCATTTCTCTTTTTCGAACGTGACATCTACAAACTAGCCCCGATAGCCATCGCAGGTAATGCGGCCGCCCACTCTGTTCTACAGGCCAAGGGCTACTCGGGGGACATTGCGGTGATCCCCCAATTTGGCGTTGATACCGAGCTGTTTCGAGCATCTTCGTCCGGCAAAGAATTGGCATCACCCACCGATACGGTGCGTATCGGCTATGCTGGCGGATTGCTGCCCGAAAAAGGGATTGATCTGCTGCTGCGCGCTTGCGCAAAGCTCAAAGGTGACTGGTCGCTCTCGTTGATTGGCACAGGCGAAATATTGCCAGAGCTAGAAGATCTCGCCATCGAATTAGACATCCAAAAGCACGTCTACTTCATCGGGCGCGTCGATAGCATACTCATGCCCGAACGCTATCGCGAACTCGATATCTTAGTTCTGCCTAGCCGCACCACCGAAAATTGGATCGAGCAATTTGGCCGCGTCCTAACCGAAGCGATGGCCAGCGAAGTTGTCGTTATTGGCAGCGACAGTGGCGAGATCCCCAACGTAATTGCTGACGCAGGCATAATCTTTGCTCAAGGCGACAGCGAACACTTGTGCATTCAATTACAAACATTGCTCGACCAGCCAGAGCTGCGGCATTCACTTGCGAAGGCCGGGCGTCAGCGCGTTCTAGACAACTATACCATGAAGCAGATTGCAGCCAATACGGTGGATGTGTACGAGCGACTTACCACCTTGCGCACTTAATATTCAACACACTCACTATTCAGCACACTTACTATGAAGATTGCCATCAACGCGCAATTGCTCAACACAGATCCCACCTACCGCAGCGCAGGCGTAAGCAAATATAGTGAACATCTGCTGCGTTATATGGATCGTATCGAGACTCCCACCCTTGAACTGACCGCCTTTACCAACGCCAACAAATTTACGCTCCAGCAAATCAAACTATGCCGCTCGCGTCTGCCGCTCGAAAACCCCCTTGCACGCATCGCGTGGGAACAGTCCGTTTTGCCCCTGCTATTGCGTCAGCAACGCGCTGATTTAGTCCATGGGTTGGTTAACATCGTGCCGTTGATCTCACAGATCCCTAGCGTTGTTACCATACACGATCTCAGCTTCTTGCGGATGCCCGAAGTGCTGCCGCGCTTTAAAGCTGCATACCTTGCACGACTCTGTCGGGCAAGCGTGACAAGAGCCAGCCATATTATTGCCGTGAGCCAGCAAACGGCCGATGATGTGATGCACTTTTTTAATGTTCCTGCGGCAAAAATTGATGTGATTTTTAATGGCGTTGGGGAGCAATTTATCCCTCTCGACTGTACAATCATCGGTGAGGCAACTGCTCAGAAGAAAGACGCTGAGTTTAAACAAAAGCGTCACTTGCCAGAAAAATTTGTTCTCTATTTGGGTACATTAGAGCCGCGCAAAAATCTAGACGTACTGCTCGATGGATATGCTAGATGGCGCGCGCGGCCCGATGCGGACCCAACAGTGAAGCTGGTGCTGGCTGGGGCAAAAGGGTGGTTCTATGAACAAATTTTCGACCGTGTGCGTTTATTGAAGCTAGAAGATTCGGTCTTTTTTCCGGGCTATGTGCCGGATGAGGACTTACCGACGTGGTATCGCGCGGCGCTTTGCTTTGTCTATCCGAGTCTATTCGAGGGATTTGGAATGCCCGCGGCCGAGGCGATGGCCTGTGGCACGCCCGTTATCACGAGCAAGGCGCAGAGTTTGCAGGAGGTGGTGGGAGATGCAGGGCTCACGTTTGAAACCGAGTCTGCTGACGATCTAGCCGATAAATTGGGCGCACTGTTGGCGGATCCGCACCTGCGGACCCATTATAGTGAGCGAGGCATTGTACGGGCCGCGCGCTTCACATGGTCACGTGCTGCAGCAGAAACAATAGATGTTTATAGACACGCGCTAACTTGAGAAACCACATCTGCCGAAAAGCTTGGCAAATTTATTTATAGACCAAATTATTGGAAGATATATAACCTTTTACCGATAATATGCAACAACATGCAGCAGCAATAATATGCAATAACAACTTACAGATGAACCGGTTCTTTGCCCATTGATTGGATCCTCTTTTCCATGGATGACGGATTCGTATTTTGCCCAGTTGCACAAATATTTTGATGCAATGGAGCCAGGGCGCGATGCTGTTTCAGCGACAAATCTGCTTCTTGCTTTAGCTTGTTCAATCTGTATCTTTGAAGCAGATGCTCTCGAAATGCTACGTCCATCGCATCTGATGAGGACCCTACAGCGCTGCTAGCGGTAATGAGGATGATTAGTGCGAAAAGAGTGCATGATAGAATGAGCAAGGTAATAAATAAATTAACGAGACTCAGTTCAAACATTTACGCTGATATCCTTAGTTTATAATTAACTATTTTTCTGAACTAGCTTTCAGAATAGAACAATTTTCTGGGCGAACGTGGTCTACTCTATGTACTAATGTACGTGAGATAATCATAGCAGCTTACTCTAAGACATTATCCGTCTGAATAGCCTGTTCTTTGTCAGACAAATGTCGAGTAGTAGTAAATGTGAAGTAGTAATAACTGTCGAGTGTAAGTTTTGCGTTGGACTCTCTTTTGCATTCCCAAATGATGATTTCTATTCTAAGCTTGCTATAAATACGTAATTTGTGCAGAGATGCCTGTTCAAATCGCACCTTACCAAAGTTTGGCAAATTCCTTACTTTTACTTAAAATCGGATAATTACAACCACTCAGGCCATTCCAAAAAATAAAATATACCGTATGGCCGCAAGCTACTCGAAAAAACCTATAAAATCCGTATAACTATTTTCTGGATTAACCTAACCTGACAAAGCTAGAACCAAAAAGGGATGCGGACAAGAGCTGATATAAAAAATATTGTTAACCCAAAAGTTTATTTGTCCGATTCCTTTCGGTAATTTAATACTTTCTTGCTGCGGAAAAACAAATTTTACTGTTAAGAATTTAAATTGTAGCGGAGTATCCTTTCTACCCACCCTTTCTACCCGATTGCCTATGTCAACTACGAATCATGTAGATTTCCACCTATTAAACCATTCGTCAACTACCACTGCACCAACGACGCGCACAGTGCCAAAAATGGTAATTCCGCGCGACAGCTTGGCTGCTTTCGTCGGCAAAATTGACTCATCTATTTGGAAATACCTTCTGTGGCTATCCGACTCATTGTTAGTCTTTGTTGCGTCTGTATTGGCCTATGTTGCGCGATATGTTTTTCAGTGGTTTATCGGTGTCGAACCAGCCTCGGATTTAGCCTTTTCTGCCTACATACCAGCCGTTTTGGGCCTGATGCTGCTGCTGCCACTTGCCTTCCACTGGTCAAAGGTTTATCCCTATCGACGTGGGCAGGGGCGGCTCGAAGAGATCTATGCAATTGCGACAACTACCACCGCTTGCGTTGTGGTCGTTATTGCTGTTAGCCTGCTTTTTCAATCGCAGCTAGACAGTCGTCTCATGTTTTTGTATATTGCAATTTTTGCAACTGCGCTTCTAGGGGTAAGCCGTTTCGTCATCACATTACTGCTGAATTATCTGCGTAAATACGATGTCGGGGTCGAGCGGATCCTACTAGTGGGTGCCGGTGACGTTGGCCGCATGGTTATGCGGAATATTGTGGCGCGGCCCGAACTTGGCTACAAGCTAGTTGGTTTTGTAGACGACAATCCGATTACGGGCAATACAGATATCGGCAACTTTCCTGCACTGGGCGCAGTAGAAAATATCGACAGCGTGCTGGCAAATGAAGATGTTCAGCGGCTGATTATATGTCTGCCGTGGCAAAGCCATCGTACAACACAGCGTCTATTACGTCTTTGCGCCGCAAATGGCGTAATCGCTCAAGTTGTGCCCGATCTATTCCAAATAACCAAAAACCAGATGGTTGTTGAACAATTAAATGGTATCCCTCTAATCAGCGTGAGCGATGTATCGATCGAAGGCTGGAACCTGCTTACAAAACGCATTATCGACGTCCTTCTCGTCAGCATCACCTTTTTCTTTGGTTGGCCCATTGGCCTCCTCATCGCAATTTTGATCCGCCTTGATTCCGCCGGTTCGATAATCTATTGGCAAACACGCGTCGGTAAAAATGGCAAAGAGTTCCGCTGCTACAAATTCCGTTCTATGGTAGACGGAGCCGATGCAATGCGCGAAGATTTAAAAGAGACAAATGAGGCAACAGGCCCACTCTTCAAAATGAAGGATGACCCCCGCTTAACCACTGTCGGGCGAATTCTGCGACGCTATAGTTTAGACGAATTACCTCAACTTTATAATGTCGTGCGTGGAGACATGAGCCTAATTGGGCCACGCCCAAATCGACCAGAGGAAGTGGCGCAGTTTAGCGAATGGCACAAAAAACGTATGTCCGCTAGTCCAGGCATGACAGGCCTTGCCCAAGTGAGCGGGCGCAGCGATTTAACCTTCGACGAGACCGTTCTCCTAGACATCTATTACGTCGAAAATTGGACAATTCTGCTCGACATCAACATTATTTTGCGTTCATTTCCTGCCGTGCTGCGTGCGCAAGGGGCATATTAATAAAATCGCCTAAGCCAGAATTAACTAAGCCAAAATTAAGCAGCCCTTGACCCATCTCCTAATTTTATCTAGTCGTACAGGTGGCGGACATCGTGCATGTGCCGAAGCGCTCAAAGCCACATTCGACGCTAGATATCCGAGCAAAATTCGCGTCAGCATTATCGATCTCTGGTCCGATCATGCGCCAGCCCCGTTGCAATTACTCCCCGCCGCCTACCCACATTTAGTGCAACATGCTCCATCGGTATGGAAGCTACTTTGGCACGCCACAAAATCCTCGTATCTTTCACACATCCTTTTTGCCATCGTTGCTAAATGGTCCGGTCCCCATATTGTATCGACCATAGCCCAACTCGAACCGGACCTCATCATTTGCGTTCATCCAATTGTACAGCGTGCGGTACTCGCTACTTTGCATTCAGCCCCACACAACGCCAACTCTCAAATATACAGCCATCTTTGCACATGCCCGTGGTTTACAGTCGTCACCGACCTCTGTGCATCGCACCCATACTGGTTCGACAGACACGCCACACGTTGCTTTGTCGACGGACCGACCACCGCGCACCACGCCCAAAAATTTGGGGTAAACGACACACAGCTGCGAGCGTACGGTCTGCCGATCCATCCTGCATTTCGCCAACTCTCTGATAAATTTGGACAAAGTGGACGGTGCATATCGGCCCGCGCGGATCTACGCCGCAAATTGGGGATGGATTCTACCTTACCAGCTGTTTTAGTAATGGGCGGCGGTGACGGAGTCGGCCAAGTTGCTCGGGTTGCGGATCAAATTGCCAAACGGCTCTCAGTCGGAACAACATCATGTGGCCAGCTTGTTGTACTTTGTGGACACAATGAGTCGTTGCGCCACACACTGCAGCGCAAAACGTGGCTAGTCCCCACTCGGATCTGCGGCTTCGTCGAAAATGTGCCAGAGTGGATGGCGGTTTCCGACTGCGTGGTAACTAAAGCCGGCCCAAGCACTATCGCCGAATCACTCAGCATGGGCAAACCGCTCCTGTTAATGAATTTTATTCCGGGGCAAGAATCTAAGAATATAGAATGGGTTGTGAAGGGTGGTGCGGGGATCTACTGTGCCGAACCGGACAAACTAGCAAACAACGTTCATAGATTGTTGCTAGGCAAACCAGAGTCAAAGTTCGCCTTCGCAGCCGCAGCAAAAAAACTGTCGACACCAGTGGCGTCCGAGCGAATTGTAGATGAGATTATGACATTTGTGCGCTGAATTTCTCAATAAGAGAATGTAATCTGGCTGTAGAGCCATATTTTTAGGCAAAAAAAATGACGCCGTGGGTTTGCGCACCCAACCACGACGTCACTATGGAGTTTAGCGAGGCTTTACACCCTAAAACCTTCACAAGTTCAATTATAGCGTGCTTTTTTTGTAATGTATGTAGTACCACGGTACTAATTTTCGACCAATTTTTTATATTTATGTAATATTTCAAATTTTTCTACTTAATCTACTAGAGCTAAACCTCAATTTGTTACAAAAATCTTGCAGTAGAGAACGCCTGTAAACCAAAGCAAAAAAAATATCGTCGTTTGCTCTCCCACTGGTTGAGTGCCCGCCACTAGCGCTATAGCAGTTTGTGAGCTTGGAAGCGTAGCGGCTTTGTCAAAATCAAGCGAGGACTACCTAAACGTTTACTGTCTGATTAGCCTAACTGCACGATTGTGAATTATTTCTCAGATGATTTAGTAATTGGCGCGGATTATTCTCTGTGGTAAAATTTCTCAGTATTATGGGTTTATCTATTACCGAAGTATTTTACACTGTTTACTACTATTAGAACAGCTTAAAATGCACGCTTTGTAACAGATGAGCGATACTATTTCAAAAAAATTAGGCGTTCCTACACGCCCACTATTGCGATTAAATCGCAACAATTTTCTGGTATTGCCGGAGGTTTTATGTTCGCTTGGCTGCGAAAGCCCAATGGATCACTTATATTTTGGGCAACATCTATCTTTTTATTGATGCCGCTACTTGCTAGCTGCTCGCCAAATGCAAATGCAAAGATCATCTCGCCTAGTTTAGGTGCTCTAGAGGTGCAAGAAATTGAATCAGGTTTTGTTGAAGCTGCCGCAACGGCTGTGCCACTAACGCTTGCAGACTTCGAGGGAGCGGATCAAATTGCTGGGTTGCCCGAAGGAGTCGCCGCAGCAATGGCCTCGGCTGATTTACGTCGCGGCCAAACATTACATACAACGCAAGCCTGTGTCGGTTGCCACATGTTAGAGCCCGGTATCGTTGCTACAGGACCAACATGGGTTAATCTAGGTAATACTGCCGCACAGCGTACTGCGGTTACTGCCGATGCGAGTCCTGGTCTGTATCTTTATGACAGTATTGCGAACCCAAATGTGTATATCGTGCCGGGTTATAATAGTGGTGTAATGCCTGGGGATTATTCTGACAAACTAAGTGACCAAGATTTTGCAGATTTGATTGCGTTTATTCTGTCTCAAACAGGCAGTTAAATCTTCGGTTTAACTATTTCAAGTCAAGTGCCATCAATTCTAGCAAATAAAAAAGGTTATCAGAACAGTCCGTTCTGATAACCTTTTTTATTTGGCCCGTTAGAAATTTACAGGACTGATAAAGGATCGTAGCAGCATTTACATCTGTGGGTAATCAGTGCGGATAAAGCGAAGCGGGGCCACAGCACCAACCAGCGTGAGCACGAAGAGGAATACAAGTAGAATAATGTTGGCTAATGATGGTTGAACATATTCGCGTTCCAGATATGTGAGCAAAAAAACAAGAGCCAATAGCGCATGGGTAACGGTTGTCGTAAACAGCGCAAACATGGGGATGATCCGCTCGCGTGATGCATAAAGCAGCATCAAACCGAAACCAATGAGTACTGCCCCCGTCATACGCAACGGCCATGCTGGGCCAATTTCTCCCAGCCCACCTGCCGCAACTGTGCTGCGAGGTACAAAAAACAAAAATAATCCTAAAAGTAGGCCAATCACCAGCCCGTTGATCCGTAAAACTAGGCGTAAAGAGCGAAAATAATCATTGAGTGTATAGGCCACTGCATTCTCCGTACTACTTGGGCTAAACCAGAAAAATATTTATACGTGGAAAAGGCATTCTCTAATGCCGTGTCCTTAAGCAAGTGCCGCATTAGAGAATACTCTCCCCATGGCTTACGTACATTTATTTTTCTGTAATGGCCTTAATGAATCAGACAAATTCTATTTGGGGGCAAAAATATTTTAGACCGTTCTCACCCGATTCGGTCATATTATTCTGGGCAATCAGGGGGACAGTAGTCGAAGCCAGAGATTTATTCTGCAAGCCGACCAGACGACTCTCCAGAGAACCGAACTTATTGATTGAAAATGTCGATTAGATGTCTACTAAATGTCACTTTGTATGAGCCAAATTATATTATCATCTGTGTAATATGACCAGTCCAAAAAATAAAACATACACATGGTCGGAAGCTACTCCAGAAAACCGTTAAAATCCGTATATTCACTTTTCTGGTTTAGCCTATACTCTTAGCTTAAATATTTTATCATAAAAGTATTACGCTTTACCCATCATTCTACTCACCCGAGGACTACTAACAGGATGACTGTACAAGATCGATTAAATACCATACGCAGCGAATTGATGCGATATATATTTATTGTGGGCGCAATTGTTGCGCTCTTTTGGCTGCTAGAAATTGTAGACTTTCTAAACTTAGAGCGCATTCTCTTTGGGCTTAGGGAACTTGATCTGTATGGTGTATGGCCGCGTACCGCTGATGGATTTCGGCAGATTCTATTTATGCCCTTTTTACATGGTGGTTTTTTGCACTTAATGGGTAACACGATCCCCTTTTTCGTCTTGGGCATGTTGATTATTATTCGCAGTGTGCGCGATTTTGTTTTTGTTTCTGTTCTCACCACGATTTCTAGCGGAATTGGCGCATGGTCTTTCGGCGCACCCAACTCTGTACATATTGGTGCGAGCGGCGTAATCTTTGGCTACCTCGGTTACTTGCTCTTGCGCGGCTTCTTTGAGCGCAGCCTTATGGCCGTGGGACTTGGTGCAATTGTTTTTTTCTTTTACGGCTCGATTCTCATCGGCGTGTTGCCGCTACAGGAGGGCGTCTCGTGGCAGGGTCACCTCTTTGGCCTAATTGGTGGAGTCATGGCGGCCTATCTACTTGCGGATCCAGCAGTGCGTGGGCAGCTTGGCGAATAAGACCGCAAGCTACTTCAGAAAAACTGCCGAGATCCGGTGATTATTTTTCTGGATCAGCCAAAATCTCATCTCTTTTGATATACCCAATCTAAAAACACCCAAACCTTATGACTTTAAATAAATACAGAGCTATTATTTCTCTTTTGGCAATAATTTTAATAACTTGCGTCGCCTGTGGCGGTCGTGGAGACGCCACAGAGGCAGATGCGCACTCTGCAAGCGACGCTACTGCTATCGCCGCACGCCTAACAATTGTGGCGGCTACAGATGAATCGATTTCTGCCAACACTGTGCCTAACGCTATAGATTCCGAAGAAGCATCCGTTCAGCTTGCAGAGCCAGTTTCAGCCCCGAAGAATACCGCACCCACGCAACGGCTTAGTGTATCAATTACGCGTTCTACATTACCCTCAGTGCCCCCACCGACGCTACTTCCACCGACACTACTTCCACCGACGGCCACTTATACCGCCATTCCGCTTACACTGGCAGAACCTACTAACACACCGATCTTACTGGTTTCTGAACCTGTTGCGCAGCCGCCGCTGGTACAACCAACAACACCGTCACTAATCCAAACTCCACTAATCCAAACACCACTAATTCAAACTCCACAGACCGAACCAGTAACGTTACCGGGTAGTGGTTCTTCGCCTGGGAATAATAGTGTAGCGAGAAACCCTCTGGTTAGCTTTGCCGGGCGATGGTCGACAAATGTTGGCGTGGTCGATCTCGATCAAAATGGCAAACAAGTAACCGGTACCTATCAACTTTATGGTGATACCGTGCGCTATACGCTGACCGGTACTGTGTCGGGTCGAACCCTTTCTGGAACTTACACTGGATTTGATGGTGGCACCTTCAAATTCACGCTAGATCCAGGGGAGGATAGTTTTGATGGAAACTGGTTCTATCGAGGTGCTGGCGCGGCCAACCACTGGTGTGGCGTTCGCCGCGGGCCGCTCAAACCCTGGTGTGGATTTAGTGGCCCCTGGGAGAGTATCGGCGATTATGTGGCCGATACGCCACCTGTTACAGAGATCATACAGACGGGGGATCGAATTCAGGGAACCTTCGTCAACGGCGTTTATGCAGAGACGGGAATCCTTCAGGGGCAGGTCGGGCGCGAAGGAACAGGCTCTCAACTTGTGGCAACGGGTCGCTGGTCAATAGCTGGCTTTTCGGGCGATTTTCGCTGGGCTTTACAGGATCAAAAATCAGATCAGTCCATCGGCTATTCGGTTACATCGGATGGTGTGCTGCATCAGTGGTGCAACTGGCGTCCAGGCTTGTCCATGCCTGATGAATGTTTTGAGCCGGAATAGAGCAAAATGAATTTACAAAATGAGTGGTATCGCTTATGGAATCGAAACGCCCAAAGTGATCCGGCTGCCGCGTATGCCGAACTGCTTACGGCATATAACCAGTCGCACCGTGCTTATCATAATTTGGATCACATTCGAGACTGCTTGTTACAGTTGAAGAATTGCGCGGTTACTCCAAATGATACGGACGCGGTACAATTAGCGCTATGGCTGCACGACGTAGTCTACGAGATCGGTGCGCCCGATAATGAAGAGCAGAGTGCGCAATGGGCTGCAACTTTATTGCAATATGGAATAGTGTCAGTTGAATCAAAGCAAGTTGAGTCGATGCAGATTGAATCAGCGCAAGCCGAAACCGTTCGTGCGCTGATTCTTGCGACCAAACATCATCGTTCCCCAATTGCGGTAGATGCCAAGCTTGTTGTGGATATTGATTTGTCGATTTTGGGCCGGTCACCTGTCGAGTTTGCGCAATACGAATCACGAATTCGCACCGAGTATCAACAGATGGACGAGAAACAATACCGCAGTGGGCGAGCCAAAATTTTGCGCGGGTTTTTAGAGAGGAAATCAATTTATTTTACGGATCACTTCCGCGCTAAATATGAAGAACAGGCAAGAGAGAATTTGGTTGAATCTATTGTTGCACTAGAGGTAAAGAACTATGCAGGCTGAACCAGAAAAATAATTATACAGATTTTATAGGTTTTTTTATAGAGTAGCTTGCGGCCACATGGTATATTTTATTTTTGGAGTGGCCCAAAATCTGTCAGGTAATCAATTTTTAGGACTTGTATCCCATGAACTTTTCGAACCATTTTTCCGATGCAGCAAATCGTATGCAACCCGCCGCGATTCGTTCTATCTTCAATCGGATGCAGCCCGGCACGATCTCTTTTGCGCCCGGGATGCCTGCCTTTTCTACCTTCCCCGTTGAGCGGATCAAAGCTGCGACTGCGGCGATGGATGATGAAGCCATGCGCCAATCCATGCAGTATACCGTCACCGAAGGCTATTTGCCGCTGCGCGAATGGGTTGCTCGCCAAATGCCAGTTAGCACTGCAACCACCGCCGACAATGTGCAGGTCATTTCGGGCTGTCAACAGGCTATCGATCTCATGGGCCGAGTCTTTCTGAACCCTGGCGACAAAGTGGCTGTCTCCGCACCGACCTATACAGGCGGGCTGAGCACGCTGAGCGTTTACGGTGCCGAGTTTGTTGAGATTGCCTGCGACGACGAAGGAATGCTCCCCGAATCGGTAGAGGCAGCGCTGCAACAGTCGCCCAAATTCATCTACTGTATTCCCAACTTTATGAACCCAACGGGCGTCGACATGTGCCTCGAACGTCGCCAAGCTGTGGTCGATCTGGCGCGCCAATATGAAGTGCCAATTCTGGAAGATGACCCCTATGGTGAACTGCGTTACAAAGGGGATCCGGTCGCCTCACTTTATGAACTTGGGCCAGATTGCGTCGTCTACGCAGGTACCTTTTCAAAGGTTTTTGCACCGGGATTTCGCGTGGGTTGGTTGGTTGCGCCGATCGAGGCAAAAGAACGCTTGACTCGTGCCAAGCAGACCAGCGACTTGCAGGTTTCGGGCTATACGCAGCGTCTACTCTTTGATGCTGCGCAAGATGGTTTTCTGCAAGAGCAAATCGCTCGCGTGCGCGGTTATTATTACGATCAGCGTAACTTGATGATGGAAGGCATTGACCAATATTTTCCGCCCGAGGTGAATTATGTAACGCCATCGGGTGGCATGTTTGTTTGGTGCGAATTGCCTGAACGGATTGATGCAACCGAACTTCTAGAGACAGCGCTTGATCGCAAAATTGCCTATGTGCCGGGTACACTTTTTTACGCCAGCGACAGCGGCAAAAATACACTCCGCCTCAGTTTCAGTCTCGCCAGCGCACAAGAGATCGATGAGGGGTTAAAACGCTTGGGCAACCTTTTTGCCGAGGTGATT
>Ga0114957_1002613_pt1 | contig 16973 bp, 12 predicted proteins | sample BantaG_FD_87175 | JGI IMG/M metagenome (GOLD analysis project Ga0114957, IMG submission 87175) | Marine algal microbial communities from Bantry Bay, Ireland - BantryBay_4 metaG | ecosystem: Host-associated > Algae > Red algae > Unclassified | place: Bantry Bay, Ireland | collected 2014-11-21 | reverse complement strand
TATAAATACCTGATTTTAATGTAATTATAATAATATTCGTAATCTAATAAAAATCAATTAGACGTATATTTTGACATTTTCATTTAGAAATGAGACGGCTGAGAAATTGAAAAAATGAAATGTCCAATAAAAAATAAAACGAAAATAAAAATAAAAATAAAATATCATTAAAAAACATAATACGCTCAAAGTGAGATGTTTATGATATACACATTTATTTAATTATAATATGTTTTAAAAAATAAAATCAAATAAATAAATTCATGATTTACCTTGCCGATTGAAGATGAATATCTCTTTTATTTGAGATTATAGACTTAGTAATGATAGCTCATTTAAAACAACTAAAAACAAATAAATAAAATCCGATTAGACGTATAGTTTAGTAGTATGCGGATAAATAATATGTATAAACAATAGATAATCAATGTAATAAAATAACTATTAAGAATTGAATAAAAATCAATTAGACGTTTATTTAGACGTTGTCATGCAGAAAACCTTCTAATGTGAACAACTCAAAAGACCAGATATTTAAAAAAAATAAACCAAAATAAAATGCCAGATTTAGTACATGTAGAATATAATCAGACAGGAGAAAGCAAGAGTACCAATCCGCTAGGGATGAGGGACATGCAAGCCAGAGCCTACGAATCTCGAGATGCTCAGTACCTTCTTTTGAAAGCACCGCCTGCATCTGGTAAGTCTAGAGCATTGATGTTTTTAGGCTTAGATAAATTAAAGAATCAAGGAATCAAGAAAGTTATCGTCGCTGTACCAGAGAGATCTATTGGCAGTTCATTTGCTAAGACAGATCTGAGGTCGCATGGTTTCTTTATGGATTGGTCGCCTGATGATAGATATAATCTGTGTACCCCTGGTAGCGATGGTAGTAAGAGTAAGGTGCAAGCATTTCATAACTTCATGGCCAACGATGAGCAAATACTCATCTGTACACATGCTACATTACGCTTTGCTTGCGATACACTAGAGGAGAGTATTTTCAATGATACATTGTTAGCTATAGATGAGTTTCATCATGTCTCTGCGGACGCTGATAATAGACTAGGCGATATATTATCATCTATCATGGCCAAGTCTACCGCTCATATTATTGCTATGACTGGATCCTACTTTAGAGGAGATAGTGTACCAGTTCTTATTCCTGAGCAAGAAGCATTGTTCACTAAAGTGACCTACAACTATTACGAACAGCTCAATGGATACGATTACCTCAAGTCATTGGGTATAGGCTATCATTTCTATCAGGGTAAATACACATCGGCTATCTTAGAAGTACTAGATACCAACCTCAAGACCATTCTACATATTCCTAATGTCAATTCTGGAGAAAGCACTAAGGACAAGCACAATGAAGTAGATTTCATCATAGATGCTATTGGAGATATAGATCATCAAGACTCTGAGACTGGTGTCATACATATCAAGAGACATGGGGATGGCAAGATGCTCAAGATTGCAGACTTAGTAGAGGACAATCAAAAAGAAAGAGACAAGATTGTAAATTATCTGAGAGAAGCAAATGACTTAGAAGATATTGATATTATCATTGCATTGGGGATGGCAAAGGAGGGGTTCGATTGGCCATATTGTGAGCATGCTCTTACAGTGGGGTATAGAGGTTCTTTGACGGAGATTATCCAAATCATTGGTAGAGCAACAAGAGACAGTGATAATAAGACACATGCACAGTTCACCAACCTTATCGCTCAGCCAGATGCTGCGGATGACATGGTGAAATTATCGGTGAACAATATGCTCAAAGCCATTACAGCTTCTCTATTGATGGAACAAGTATTGGCACCAAATTTCAAATTTAAAACCAAAGGGCCAGGTCAAGAAAAACCATCGCCAGGCACTATCAATATTGGTGGGTTCAAAGAACCTTCCTCAAAGAGAGTAAAGAATATTATCGAATCTGATTTGAATGATCTCAAAGCCACTATTCTTCAAGACGATACGATGATCAAGGCGATGCCAGGTAACGTAGATCCTGAAGTGATCAACAAAGTGCTAATTCCGAAAATAATAAGAGTAAAATATCCTGATCTTACTGATGAACAAATAGAAGAGATAAGACAACATGTAATCGTGGATTCTGTAATCAAGAACGGTGAGGTCAAAGAGACTGGTGATCAAAGATTCGTCCGTATGGCAGGCAAATTTGTCAATGTGGATGACATTCATATAGATCTTATCGATAGAGTTAATCCTTTTCAGAAAGCATTTGAAGTATTATCCAAATCAGTTACGACCAAAGTATTAAAAGTCATACAAGACACTATAGAGGCGACTCGGATCACAATGGATTTTGAGGAAGCAAAAATCCTATGGCCAAAAATCAAAGAGTATACAAAGCTACATGGCAAAGAACCTGGTATAAATTCTCCAGATCCACTTATCAAGCGAATGGCAGAATGTATTATCTACCTCAAAGCGGAAAAAGCAAAGAAACAACTACGAGATGGACAAGGATAAAATATTAGATGACATATTTGGTGATGATCCTGATGGAATACTTAATGTCAAGGCAAAAGGTGTTGTTAGAAATGCAGACGACAGATTACTTTCTTCTTTTGAGGAAATAAATGCATTTTTTGAACAACACGACAGAGAACCAGAACCATCAAAGAAAGACATTAGTGAATACAAATTATACTCTAGGCTAAAAGGACTAAGAGAAGATGGCAACAAGATGATGGCTTTAGAACCTCACGATCGTTTTAATTTGTTAGTACCGACTCAAGCAGAGATTACAAGTATTGATGACATATTATCTGATGATTCATTGGATATACTCGACGATGACAGCCTTGGTCTATTTGACTTTAAGCATGTACCTAAGGAGACTGACATGCCTGATTATATAGCCAAGAGAAAGCCATGCAAAGACTTTGGTCAATTTGAGCATTTATTTGTCAAGTGTCATGAAGACCTTCGTAATAGAAATAGAGAAATTACAGCCTTCAAAAACGAACAACAAATAGATAAGGGGTATTTCTTTGTACTAAAAGGAGTTCTTCTTTATGTAGCGGATATTGGTATTCGAGAACTAGACAAGAATAAAAAGATGAATGCCAGACTAAGAGTCATCTTTGAAAATGGTACGGAGTCTGATCTATTATTAAGGTCACTGTCTGCCGAGCTATACAAGAATGGAAGACGTATAACTGAGCATGTAGATAAGTTCTTAGACAATATGCAAAACATAACAGACAAAGATTCTGAAGCTGGCTATATCTATGTGCTCAAGTCCAATAGTGATAAACCGGAGATAGCTAGTATTAACAACCTCTATAAGATAGGGTACAGCACTACAGACGTAAAGCAAAGAATAAAGAATGCTACTAAGGAACCTACATACCTACTGGCTTAGGTAGATGACATTGCAGTTTGGAAAAGTTACAACATGAATACTCAGAAATTTGAGCAACTGATTCATAATTTCTTCGGACATGTGTGCCTTGACATTGATATTTATGACGATAAAGGAAGACATATCCCAAGAGAATGGTTTGTAGTTCCATTACATATTATTGAACAAGCTATTGGTCTTATAATAAGTGGAGAAGTCGTGAAGTATAGGTATGATAAAGATTTAGAGGCAATTGTTGAGCTTGCCAATTAATATTATCCTATAAATTAAGTTTCCATCTGAAATTCATTTTTATCCCAAGATTGCTTATTTGTAGAAATACTAAGACCCGCTTTTCGTGCAAAGTTGGTGCAAATTCAGATTAAACCGACACCTATTGCGACACCTCAGAGATTCGTGTACAAAAAAGCCCGTAAACACTAGGCTTACGGGCTTGAAACGGCGGTCCTTCAAGGACTCGAACCTTGGACCCTCTGATTAACAGTCAGATGCTCTAACCAGCTGAGCTAAAGGACCGTTTCCATATAGGATACTTAGATATTCTCTAAGCGAGTGCAAATTTAAAATTCATTTTGACATTATACAATACCAATAGAACTTTTTATTTAACTATTTTTTTGTGTTTTGCTTATTACTTTGATTATCAGTATGTCATACTGAAAAATAATTGAAAAATATTCTATGGAGTGATAATCATAAGTCTTTTTGTAGTTACTTTTCTACCATTCCCATCAATAATACTGTATAAGTAAGTGCCTTTCTTCAAATGACTAAGATTGACATTCATTACATTAGAGTTGTTATTGAATTGATTAGACCAAAGTCTCTTTCCGATTATGTTGTACAGTACTACACTATAATCACCTTTTGGAAGATTTGTCAATTCGAATGTTACGTCACCATAAGTCGGATTAGGGTAGGTTTTTACGCCAACATCTTTGAAGTCTATTTCTTGGGCTGATGTCGTAATCTCTCCTTTGTAAGACGCGTTAATTAAAGCGCCTTCGTCATCATATGTCAGATCAGCAAGTATCTCCTCATCTTCATCGCCATAAAATTGGTAACTAGTCGTAATAGTTTCACCCAATAGATCTGCAAAGTCTCCTAAAGCTCCAAAAAATTGACTATTTTCATCTATAACAGACCAGCCGAAAAGTTGTATTTTTACCTCTAGAACAGCATTAGTACTAGTTGTTCTTTTCAATCGTAACACTTCATAATCGCCATCTGGTAATCTTAAAGTACCCCAAGAGTCAACAAAGTCATCGTTTTCAGTCTCTACAGTTATCCTTACTGAATCCGTCACGGCTGCAAGTCCTGGAACCAAACTGTCTGGAATTACAGAAGATGCATCACTTATTGTGAAACTAAAATCATTATCATAAGCATCACCGAATGACATAGGCGCCCGTCTTAGTACTGATTCACCATCGTTTGTAAATGATAGGTTGATAACATTTAACACAGGATCTAACCCGCTTCTACCTAATTCAACAATTTTATTGTTGAATGACTTATAGTAGATCTCTTGAGCGGCACTTTTATCAAGTAGATCTGCATCTGGGAACGAGTCAGCAGCATCTCCTTCCGATGCTTCAACGTATAATGTCAGAATTGCTTCATCTTCTGAAATGCCTCTAAGATCCCACTCCAGGTTTGCGCCTACCATACTTGGATCAAATCCTCCTGCGTCAGTAGCTGATACGGTTCTTAATGTGTCTCCTGGAACAGGAAATATAGAATTAGTGACAGTTATTTGGCCTACTAAAACTGCAGGCAATATGATTGCTAAAAATGCAAATAGTGATTGTAAATTTTTCTTCATAATTTCTTGTTTAACTTAACATACGTTAACAAAACGTGCTGAGTTAGTATTTGTTAACTTCTAACAAAGATAATTATTAAAAGAATTAAGTTTAAGATTTGAGAGTTTAAGTTGAAGATTAACAACACTTTGTACCGTATTGACACTTTTTGATTATACAATACCTTGCATGTCTACGTATTTTTTATAAAGAGGTGAGGTCTGATAGAGTACGTTATGAGTACCAATAGATATGATTCGACCTTGGTCCATAACCACTATTTTATCGGCATTTTTGATGGTAGACAGACGATGGGCTATTACGATTGATGTTCGATCATTTAATATCTTATCGAGTGCATCTTGAACAAGTTTTTCTGATTCGGAATCGAGGGCAGATGTCGCTTCATCGAGCACTAATATTTGAGGATCATGCAGTACAGCTCTTGCAATCGTTAAACGTTGTCTTTGGCCCCCAGACAACTTCATCCCTTTATCGCCTATTATGGTTTGATAACCATCTTGGAGCTCTGTTATAAAATCATGCGCGTTACTTATTTTTGCTGCATTTTCTATTTGTCCATTAGATGAATTTTTTTTCCCAAATGTGATATTATTTTCAATTGTATCATGAAACAATATTGCATTTTGACTAACTAAACCAAATAATGATCTTATGCTACCAACATCATGATTCGTTACTGCTTTTTCATCAATTTCTATAGTACCTGTTTGGATAGGATAGAATCCCATTAATAGATCCGCCAGTGTCGTTTTTCCAGATCCAGAAGGACCTACTAGCGCGACTACCTCACCTTTGTTAATTGTAAGATTTATATCTCGAAGAACGATTTTATCATCTCCATCATATTGGTAACTTACATTTTTAATTTCAATTCTCTTTGTAAATTGTATAGGCTTAGAGACAGTTGTATTGCTCTCTTGTTGAGTTACCATTAAGTCATCAATACGTTCCACAGCGGCCATGCCTTTTTGAATGTTATAGTATGCATTACTAAAGCTTTTGGCAGGTTCTATAACTTGGTAAAATGCAAATATAAATGCGAAGAATGTTTCAGGCTCTAGACTTTCTGCAAAGACCAGTTTTGATCCATACCATAGCAATGCAGTAACAACTGATATCCCTAAAAACTCTGATATTGGAGATGATAGATTCTGTCTATTCATCAATGATATCAATGTATTCCTATATCCTTCATTTTCTTTAGAGAATCGTGACATTTGATTTTGTTCTCCATTAAATGCCTTTATGATTTTTATCCCGCCTATATTTTCCTCTACCGTACTGGTAATGTTTGCTAATCTCTGTTGGGCTTTTTGGGATTGTTTCTTAAGTGTTTTGCTTATTCCTCCAATAACAAAGACTGTAAATACTAGCAATATCAATACAAATAGACTAAGCTGTGGACTCACATAAATCATAAATAATATACTACCAATGATAATCAAAGGGGCTTTGAAGACAACTTCTATCACTTTAAGAATACTTACTTCTACCTCGTGCACATCTAGTGTGATTCTTGATATGAGATCGCCTGTACGCTGATCACTGTAATAAGAAAGGGGAAGTCTTAAGTATTTGTCAAATAACTCAGAACGAATATCTCTAACTATTCCTGTCCGCATAGGAACAACATAATAAAGTGCGAGATACCTAAATAAATTCTTCAAAAAGAATATTATTAAAATCAGACCACAAGCAATTAATAGAGCACTCTCTTTTCCTTTTGCATAAATTAGATTTTGGAAATATGCATTTATTCCATCCAAGGATTGAGTGGAAGCAGTGGATGGTATTCTGTCAAATAGTATTTCAAAAAAAGGGATGATCACAGGAATACTCGCCACAGTAAAAACCGATAGCAGTATGTTAAAGAATACACTTAGGCCAAAACATATTTTGTACTTTCTAACACGATGAATCAATTTCCAGAAAGCACTCATATATTATGTGTAAATCTTTGTATGATCGGATAATCTGATCGATTCTTGATCTAAGTCTACTTATTTAGATAGTTTTTTTCAAACCATACTCTATATCTAGCATCACTTCGTTCAATTATCATCTTACGGTAGTTTCTCTGAGTGATAGGGTAGATTGTATAACCTGCAATATCACTATTTACAAATTCGTCTTTAGCTTTGATGATTTCTTCATAGTACTCCATGGCTTTCGATTTATTGTCAAATCTTCTTACCAGTACGATTTCTGATTTTTTCTCTCTATCAAGTGGGGATTCTCCAAGCTGAAGTTTTTTCAATTTGTGATATTTCTTATTGTAGTTACTGACTTGAATTTTGGCCTCTACTACTTTTGCCGCTGTTATTCCATATAACACGATTGCAATATAATGTAACTTCTCATCTTCTACTGAAAAGATATCATCCACTTCCTCTATGTCGATACCAGAAAAGGCATCTTTATCTCCTTGTAAGAACCTAAGTATTTCGTTCGCTCTTGCTTTTTCTGGAGTATTTGGATATCGTGTTATCACATCTTTTAGGGCACTTATATATGGTCCTTTTCCTTCTACACTACCGGTTGCCATTGCTTTTACAAGTGCAAATTTTGGTTTCAGTTCATTTGTTTTTCCAAATATTTGCTCAGACTGATCTGCTTTTGTGTAAGCACCTTGATAATCACCATTTTCGAAGAGACGATAAGTTTCTTCGTAGTACTTGTTAAGCTTTTGTTCTTTGCTCAACTGTCCAGCTGCATAATTAGGGTCGGATATTGCTTTTGCAAATTCAGTATCTGGAAATTCGGATAGTATTTTCTCCTTGTAATAGTTTGCTTTTGTTTGATTGTTTAGATCTAGATATGATAGATACAGATAGTAGTATACATCCATTTTGTTCTGGGATGCCGGAAATCGTTTTAATAACTCTTCATGCGTTTCTGCAGATTTTTTATACTTCTGAATTTTGTCTCTATATGCTTTCCCTAACTCGTAGAATGCCTTCTCCAGTTTAGTATTGATCCCTAATTTTGCTTCTGCACTATAAGGAATTTGACTTTTTATTGTATTAATCATTTGACCAATTTCATCTTCTTGAAATCCATCTTCGGGTACTTTTTCATCTTCTATTTCCTCTTCATCTGTTCCAAAAACCCCTGACTTATCACTTCTCCTCCAATTATCTGACAACTCTATATCTCCCCACTTACTTTTAAAATCTTTTTGTCCTCGTTGCTTTGCTATAGGGTCATAAGCAAAAAAGTTTGAAGACTTTAAGCCCCCACCAAGACCATTAAGGAGTGCTGTACTTTTACGTCCAGGTTTATCATTTGTTTTGCCGGCTAGTTCTCGAGCTTGGAGATTCTCTTCCACAAGCCTTTCCGCTACTTCTTGTATCTTTTTATCAGACCATGCTACCATGTTAAGTAGGCTGTCTTGCATTTTTATTGTTTGTATGGATTGAGCTATCTCTGAAAGATTCTCTGAGTAGTTGCTCACCTCATTGTATCGAGGGTCTTCTTTTTCTAATACTTGTAATGTAGAGTCAAAATAGAACTTAGAATCAACATAGTTCTCTTTGTCATAGAAAAGATATGCTAACTTATAATAAGTCTCTTGTTTCAGAGCTATATTACTAGTATTGTTGGCTATGGATTTAGAAAAACTACTAAGTGCTTCATCAAAATCTCCTTTTTCAAGTAGAATTTCACCTTTTGTGAAGTATAGTTGGTCTAGGAATTCACTATATTTTTCTTCCTTCACCATTTTGTCCAACTTCGAGATTACAGCTCCATCTGTCTTACTTCCTCCCATCATGTTAGATTTCTCAGCATTTATTTCTGCCATGAATTCCATTTCGAACGACTTAGCCCATTTTTTTGAATTAGTGAATGATTGAGCTGCATTACTATAGTCATTGGACTTCATATATAGTTGTCCTTGTACAAATGCATATCTGGCCTTGAGACTTTTTTCATCTGCCAATTCTATTGCTTCATCCAAATAAGTGATGGCAGTACTGTAGTTTTCTTCTTTTATGTTTATGTCGGCTAGAATTACAGGCACTTCCCTTCTTGCTTCATCTGGCATTTCGCCATCTTCTTTCATTCTCTTTACCATATAGGACGCATTGGATAATTTGTCCCTTTGCACTAATGTCTTAGCATACCACATCATACCCTTTGAGTAAGCGGTCTTATCCTTTTTCTTCTTTTTTTCTTTTTTATTGTCTTGTACTATATCTGCTTCTTCTCTTTCATCATCTCTTTCTAATTTAACATCTTCCTTCTTTTTAACCTCTTTTTTTGCTTCAGCTAACTTTTTTTCTGTTGTTACCTTATCTACTTTAGGTTCTTCCTTAGTTTTTACTTCTTCCTTTTTTTCTTCTTTTTTAGGTCGTTTCTTTTTTCCGCCTCTTTTTTTCTTTTTTTTCTTTTTCTTTTTGGCCTCTTCTCTCGCTTTCTTTTTAGCTTTTCGTTCCTTTTCTCTAGCTTTATCTGCTTCTTCTCTTGCTTTTTTCTTAGCTTCTCGTTCTTCTTCTTTTGCTTTTTTATCAGCTTCTTTTTTCTCTTCTTTAGCTTTTTTCTCTTCTTTTCTCTCCTTCTCCCTTTCCTTTTTTATTTCTTTAGAACTTTTCTTTTTCTTCTTGTAATTTCTGCCAAATGGATTGTTAGGATTGAATTCATCTTTAAAATAAGCAAATGTCTCTTCAGCTGTTTCGAATTCTTGTTTAAGGTATTGTGCCTCTCCCATCAAAACATAACAGTCATCTACCCATTTACTTGGTTCGTGAAGGGCAGCTACTGTAGTTACTTTTTCTATGGCTTTGTCCAAGTTTGCATACACTACTTTAGGGTCCTCGATAGTAACATAGTCGTATAATGGAAGTAGTTCGGTGTAGTTGTCCTTATGTGATTGCCTTAATGTTGCATAGCTTTCCTTCATTAGCTCATTAGCGTTGAAGTACCCGTTGTACAAAGCAGTAGTATTATGATAGAATTTGCTAAGCCTCGATGGCTCTTCATTCTTTTTCTTTCGCTTTGACGCACAGCCTGAAAAAATAGCAACAGACATAATCAGTAGAAAAGATAGCTTAAATATATATTTCAAAGTATTACTTTTTATAAACAAATTTATTGTGGAGAGATTTAGATGTCCCAAATAACTTCACATTATTACAGCCAAAATTGAGCCATATAATCCTTAAATTCCCCAATGGTTTTCGTCGGAGTTAAAAAAACATTTTTTTATACAAAACATCCCATCCTCAAAACATCCAATTCCCAATTTTTTAGATAAGGAAAATTATGACGGATACTCGATCCATTGGAGTTTATTCGGTCAAAATTTAGAATCTTTTTTATTACCATTTCATACGTAGATCTTGCAACTATATAAATTCAATTATTAAAACTTATATCTCCTTTCATCAATTTTTAACTTGATCATACTGACAATAACGATTGTTATTACAATTATAGCATGGAAAGAGATATGTTTTTTGAACTTTACTTGCCCTAAAAACCGCTTATATAACTAGATTTGTGCAAATTTATTTTAATTATGGCATTATATCATATTTGTTGTAATAATTAGTGCGTTAAATATTTATGCAGTTGGCTTGTAATTTTCGACTATTTCAACATAAAGAAAGATAATATTCTCATGTCTGGAGAAACAAATGACAAGAAGAAATTTAAGGAGAAACTAAAAGATACATATCGTATTGTAGTTATTGATGTTGAGGACCTAAAAGAAGTAGGCAAATACCAACTGTCGATGGGTCAAATCTATACATACTTATTGGCAACAACTATTCTCTTTACAATTTTTCTTGTTTCATTACTAGCGTTTACTCCTCTGAAGAGACTTATGCCAGGGTATGGTGATATTGAAGAAAATTCAAAATTCATCGAATTGCGTAAGAAATTAACAAATCTCGAAAAAGAACTGGAAGTACAAGTTGTATATACACAAGGTCTTCAGAATATGTTATCAGGGAATGGTGATATTCCAATACCAGAGTCAAAAAGTATGTTGAAAACGACCGAATCATCAAATGTTTCAATAACTGATGCAGACTTACAAGAATCTAAGCTTACAAGTTCGCTGAATAATCAATATTTTGTGCCACCCGTATTAGGAATAGTAAGTGCAGAATTTGATCGGGCTAATAATCATCTAGGTACAGATATATTAGCTCCGAAAGATACTGCAATAAAAGCTATTTCTGCAGGAGTAGTCATTGGAAGTGATTTTACGCTAGATACAGGTAATACGATATCTATACAGCACCACAATAATGTTATTTCTATCTATAAGCACAACAGTGCATTATTAAAGAAGTCAGGAGACAAAGTAAACGCAGGAGAAGCAATTGCTATTATTGGAAATACGGGAGAGTTGACAGATGGACCCCATCTTCATTTCGAACTATGGTATGATGGTAATCCAGTAAATCCAGAAAACTTCATCAACTTCAAATAAGAAGAATGAATTTCGATTACCTTTGTGGATTAGAATTGCAAATATTACAATTTACAAATAGAAAAGATTACAGTTATGAGTCACAAGTTAAAACAAATCACTGACGAAAAGGGGGAAGCATTAAGCCCTACATTGGCTGAAGGTGTAAAGAATTATCTAATCGATATCGATGGCACTATTACTGATGATGTGCCGAATGAAGAGCCAGAAAGAATGGTTACTTGCCTACCATATCCAGATGCGCTGCACACGCTTAATAAATGGTACGATGAAGGGCATATTATATTTTTCTTCACTTCTAGAACAGAAGAACATAGAGAAGTAACAGAGACTTGGCTAAAAAAGCATGGATTCAAATATCACGGAATGGTCATGGGTAAGCCAAGAGGAGGGAATTATCATTGGATTGATAATCATATTGTAAGAGCAACACGATTCAAAGGGAAGTTTACCGATCTTACAATAAGGAAAAAAGATATTGAAGTATTTGAGAAATAATATATCATATATGTCTGGCAATTAAAACTGTCAGACAATTTTTTTGTAGATAAATAGGGGTTTACAGAATTAAGCCGTTCTTTTAAACTTCTTTCTAATTGTTTACATACAGTATTTAAAAAAGTCCTTAGTCAGCATAGTTTTTTGGGATCAAATTTCCGTTAAAAACAAATCTATGTTTGAGTCAGAGTGGCTTGCAGATCACTTCTTGGGAATATCCCAAATTAAGTATTAATCTTCTCCAAATAACCGCTCCATTTCTTGATTCAATTTTGGTAACTTATTCTCAAACGCGGCTGGATAAGTGAAATAACATGTGGCCAAAACGATAAATATATCAACTGTATCGAACCCAATTGTTGAAAGAATTACCTTTTTGCTAAGGCCACTTACAGCTTCTACATCATCCCAGTTAGCATCCAAATTCCATGGATAATCTAACGCCGGATATGCCAATGTAAATGCTTCGACATATGCATGCATTCCTATATTGTAATATGCGTCTGGATTAGTTATGCCAGGGATAAGATGTTCTAGCGAATATATAATGACTCCATCTTCACCATCTGTCTCAACACCATGAAGAAATTGATGTTTTGGTGACGGAAAAGGATGTTTATAAACAAATATTCTATCAAAATCTCCAAGCAATATGTCTTTTTTATTAAAGTTTATTTGGATGGCATTAGTAGAAATAATGGCTTTGATATCTTCTGGTAGCTCTTTTTGTTCTGAACCTACAGATTTAAAACTTCTGCCTTCAAGGTAGAGACTCATCCTATATTCATATTTTTCTTTATCTGATGGTTTCAGATTCTGATAGAATGTAGAATATGTTTTAAGCCATTTGACTATTTCTTTGTCTAAGGGTATCGGATATTTAGTGTGATACCAGTAATCTATATATCCATGAGAAATAAATAAGATAACCAGTAAAAATATAGGTATCAGAATCCACAACCCGATAGTTATACCATTCGAATATTGATAATAGGCAAGTGCAATTGTTGCAACTGTAATAGGCGTTCCTAGAACTTTGGATAGTGAATATATGCGCATAGAAGAATGAATGTTTGACTTTAGAAACGGATAGTAAAGTCATAAAATTGCATACCATTCCTATCTATAGATCAAGCATCTAAGCCTGAACTAAAAGTCATAGTAAGCCTCCTATCTTTCTTCTTCCACTGCCAATCAATATGACATCTCCACAATCTTCTCCACATCTGCAGGTGTTATTGCTTTATGCTCACCAAGTTTTACAAGTCCACGTTCTTCGAGCCTTGATGCTACTTCTTTGGCAGTGCCTCTATACTTATCGGTATAGTCAGATAGCTTAGTGTCAATTCCGATAGATTGGAAGAATTCTGTCGTTTTCTGTATGCCAGCTTTTGCTTTTTCATCTATTGTTCCTTCTGAGATATTCCATACACGTTCAGCATATTGAGCGAGCTTTTCCTTTTTTGTATCATAATTATATTTATAATGACTTTCAGCTAAAATTGCCAAAGTTCGAGCGTGGTCTATGCCATACATAGCTGTGAGTTCATGCCCCATCATATGGATTGCCCAATCGGTAGGTACGCCTTTCTGAATCAAACCATTGAGCGCCATTGTACATGCCCACATGAAATTGGCTGCAGCTATGTAATCGGATGAATCTTTCATAATACTAGGTGCCGTTTCTATCAATGTTTGCATGATACCTTCTGCTATTCTATCTTGGATTTTGGCATCAATGGGATAAGTCATGTATTGTTCTAGTACATGAGTGAATGAATCTGCGAGTCCATTTGCAATTTGTCTTGTTGGAATAGAGGAAACGACTCTTGGGTCAAGAATCGAAAATACTGGAAATAATCCTGCACCACCCATTGTTAGTTTTTGTTTGGTTTCTGCTCTTGTTATTACAGCTCCAGAATTCATTTCTGATCCAGTTGCAGGAAGAGTCAACACAGTTCCAAATGGTAATCCTTCCAATGTGGGGATTCGCTTGGTTAATATATCCCATGGATTATCACCTTTATATAAGGCTGCTGAGGATAAGAATTTGGTTCCATCAATTACCGATCCTCCACCAACAGCTAGCATGAAGTCGATTTTTTCCTTTTTTATTATTTCAAGAGCGTCTAGCAATACTGCATATTCAGGATTAGCTTGTATACCGCCAAATTCTATAACATCGAAACCTGTAAGAGATGATATGACTTGTTCATAAATACCGTTTCGTTTAATACTTCCTCCTCCGTAGAGCATTAGAACTTTAGCATTTTCAGGAATTTCAGTTGCAATGGATTTAATTTGGTCTGTTCCAAAGATTATTTTTGTAGGATTCTTATATTCGAAATTTTTCATGAAGTACTTTTAGCTTAATATTTCTTTATTAACAAGATAAGTATTTAAGATGTTTGTTATATCACAGTTATAATAGTCTATTTTTGCAATTTACTAAATCCTTAGAATTTTTGAATTCATTGATATCTAATCCAAACAAACGAACTATTATCTTAACTGGTGCAACGGGAGTTGTTGGGACTCATGTATTATACGAACTTTTACTACAAATAATCGAAGGCTATTTTGAGGGAAAAATATTCTTACTTGTAAGAGCGGATGGTAAACGAAAGATTAGTGGATATGACCGTATAAGACGCATCCTTTCGGTAGATTTCATACCTGATTATTTGAAAAGATTCAGAATATCGGAGCTGATGATTAACATAGAAGTATTAGAGTGCAATTTTGGTGAAGACGATCTTTCGCATACACTTAGTAAATTTCAAATGGAAGAAAATGTTTTTCTAATTCATTCCGCTGCGAGCACGAATTTGGCACCAAGCAATTCAGCGGAAATTGAAAACCAGGAGGTGAATTTTAAGGGTTCTCTAAAGTTATTTGAATCATGCAAAAATTTAGTAAATAAGGTCATATACATTAGTACTGTCTATGCATGCGGGAAATTATCAGGTTTGATTAAAGATGAGTACAGTGAAATCGAATCACCGATTTTTAAAAATCCCTATGAGCAATACAAATTCAAAACGGAGAGAGCTTTAGATGCAAAATGTAAAGAGTGGAATATTGAATATCAGATTCTAAGGCCCGGGGTCGTTATTGGTAGATTAATAGATCGACCTCATTATTTTTTACCCAAATACAATGTAGTATATGCTTTTGCAGCGTTTTTTCATAACCTCAAAGAACGTGGTGTAAATCAGTGTATTTATATTAAAGTAAATCCAAATACTTCTCTTCATTTAGTAAGTGTAGACTATGTTGCAAAAGCTATAACAAAAGCTTACGCGGATTCTTCTGTAAAGGAACTTAATATTATTCCACAAAAGGGATGCGGTAAAGATAAAATTCAGCTTTTGCTTGAAACAGTAGGATATGATAATTATAAATTCGTTCAACAACATAGTTTACCTACAAATCCCTATCAGCGTGCATACCAGACTAAGGTAGCTCCATCTTTCGAACCATATATTAATGATGAAGCATTTGAGTTTGATAATAAGCAATTAAAGATATTGATGTCGGATGTTGATATGCCGAATGTAGAAGATCATTTTGAATCCTTAATTTCATTTGCTGTTTCTCGTAACTTTGAAATAATTGATTGACTGAGTCCATTATGTTGCTTTGAAAAGATCTAGCAATTTGGCTCTATTTTAACACGATTTAGGTGTTAAGATAGTATCAGTGTAATACATAAAACCTTATTTTTATCGATAGAAAGCCAAAGGAGGATGTAAATTATTTGCTTTTGGAAACGAATAAAAATGTCGTTAAATATGTATTTAGTCATAAAACTTTGCTAAATCTCTCTTTTTATTGGTTTCAACTTGAAAATTCAGGGCTAGTTTGTTATATTTGACGTATAAGAATTTTAAAACCATTTTATGATGAAAATTTTACTAACGAATATATTGTTTTTTGTAGCTGTAAGTTTCACTTCGGCGCAATTGTCAATTGAGCCAGGTTTTCTTGGCCTAGAAGCGGATAATGTAAATCAGATATATTTAGAGATAAATATCACTAATAATGGTGCTGACGAAGAGTTAGCATTTTGGGAGTTTGTTCCGCCAGAAGACTTTCCCGAAGATTGGAAATTTCAGATTTGTGATCTGAATCTTTGTTATGATTGGGATGTAGCAATGTCAAGTACTTCTACTTTTCTTCAAAATAAAATAGCAGCTGGAGCAACAGCTTTGTATACATTAAAAATCGAAAATGTAGCTAATACTACAGATGACACTTATCCAATTTCTGGTTCTTCTTATGGTGTTTTGAAATTATACAATACGAGTGATTTTGAAGAACCAATTGCAGAGACTTCAATGACTGTTTCTAATGTTAACTTGGATATTGAGAATCTTGTTATTTACCCAAATCCAACAACTGATGTTTTCAGTATAAAAAATGATGCTAGCGTATCAACCGTAAGTATTTATAATATTGTAGGAAGACAAATCAGAAAAGTAAATCATTCTCAAGGAATGTTTCATGATGTATCTAATCTAAGATCTGGAATGTATTTAGTGAGATTGGAGAATAGTAATGGAGAAGTTGTTAAAGCAATGAGATTAAGTAAAAGATAAAATCTTTTGAAAATATAATTTAAAAAAAGCTGCAGATTCAATCTGTGGCTTTTTTTATACATTGCATAATTGATTTGTACGATAAGTTAATTGTATGAAATCTGTAATTATTAACATAATACTTCTTTTATTTCTAGGTATAGGAAATTACGATTGGAACGATTCTCAACCAAGTACTAGCTCTTTTTTATTAAATGAAATACCAG
>Ga0114957_1002607_pt1 | contig 17014 bp, 13 predicted proteins | sample BantaG_FD_87175 | JGI IMG/M metagenome (GOLD analysis project Ga0114957, IMG submission 87175) | Marine algal microbial communities from Bantry Bay, Ireland - BantryBay_4 metaG | ecosystem: Host-associated > Algae > Red algae > Unclassified | place: Bantry Bay, Ireland | collected 2014-11-21 | reverse complement strand
GGAGTCGTTTTGAATATTTTAATTATGATTGGAAAAGTCATTCATGGTTATTGACTTTTGTAATTGGTTCCATTATCGGAGGAGGAATTGCTTCCACCGTTTTAGCAAGTCCTGAACCCGTAATCGTTTCGGCAGCAACTATTTCAGACCTTGCGGCAATAGGAATAAAAGCCCCTCAGACAAATGTGGAAGGCGCAGGTTTTCTCCCCAAAGAAATATTCAACTTTGAAACTTTGATGTCACTCAAAGGAGTTTTGATTATGGTGCTAGGTGGATTCCTAATTGGTTTTGGAACTCGTTGGGCAGGAGGATGTACATCAGGTCATGCGATTACAGGGTTGTCGAATTTACAATTACCTTCGCTTGTTGCAGTAGTTGGTTTTTTCATAGGAGGATTAGTGATGACACATTTACTTTTCCCATTTATTTTTTCATTATAAAAAAACGTACTATTCAGCTTTGCTGAATCCGAATTTATTTTTCAACGCAGAGACGGGGAGACGCAGAGGTTCGCTTTATTTTTTTCGAAAATCTCTGCGCCTCCGCGTCTCTGCGTTGAAAAATAAATTGGCGTAAGCCAATACTGAATAGTTATAAAAAATCTTAACATGAAATTACTTAGATTTTTATTTGTAGGAATATTATTTGGAATAGTGATGACCAAATCAGAAGCGATTTCTTGGTTTAGAATCCAAGAGATGTTTCGATTCCAAAGTTTTCATATGTATGGTATTATTGGAGTAGCAGTTGTAGCGGGTGCGATAATGCATTATTTAATAAAAAGTGGAGGTATGAAAAATATCATGGGCGATACGATTGCTTTTAGTCCAAAGCCAAATACTTATAAAGCGAGTTTGTTTGGAGGAATATTATTTGGATTAGGTTGGGCGATGACAGGAGCATGTCCTGGGCCACTTTACACTTTGGTCGGTCATGGATATGGAGTGATATTAGTGATTGTTGTAAGTGCATTGTTAGGAACATTTGCATATGGAGCGTTAAAAAGTAAGTTGCCACATTAATTAGGTTTTTTTTTTACGAGCAAAAAGTATAAAATATCCCGAATCTTTATTAATAGAGGTTCGGGATATTTTTTTGAAATTCGAATGGAAAAATTAAGAGGTCATTTGGGTAATAAATGAAAAAAATCACCTTGTGACTGATTTGATATTGGAACTTAAGTTAATTTATTCAATAATCATTCAAAAAAAAGATGCAACTTTGTAAAGATACTATTGTCTTTTTTTTCAAACTGGATGAGGCCATTGGATTACAACAACATTCACCGCGAACTCGTTGAGGACTGCAAAGAGGGAAAACGTCAGGCTCAATTTGAATTATATCGGCTCTACTCTAGAGCGATGTATAATATATGTCTGCGTATGGTGAAAAACGATCTAGATGCAGAAGACCTGCTACAGAATTCGTTTGTTGATGTATTTACCAAATTGCATACATTCCGTTTTCAATCTTCTGTTGGAGCATGGATCAAGCGAATTGTAGTGAATAACTGCATTAATTTTTTGAAAAAAAGAAGGCTTGAAATCCAAGAACTGAACGAAAAAATCACCGAACAACCTATTCCTGAAGAGGAAGACTCAAGCCCTCCTTATACGGTGGAATCCATTAACAATGCATTGATGTTATTGCCTAACGGTTACCGTGTAGTTTTCACCTTATACATGTTGGATGGGTATGATCATAAAGAAATTGCTGAAATTTTACAAATTTCAGAGGCAACTTCCAAATCGCAATTTAGTAGAGCCAAAAAGAAACTTAGAGAATTAATGAGGAAACAGAAGATAGAGGAAGAGAGACCGCTTCGCTGACAGAGGCGAGATCGTAGCCTGTGGCAACTGTCAGATCGCTTCGCTGTGAGAGGAGAGATCGTTCGCTTCGCTCTCTGAGAGACCGCTTCGCTGAGAGACTGAGAAAAATCGTAGAAACCAAAAAGTCGTCAGTCTCACAGCGAAGCGATCTCACAGTTGCCACAGGCAACGATCTCACCTCTCACAGCGAAGCGATCTTTAAAAAAAAAGAACTAATCAATAAATAGAAAATAATCATGAGAGACCATCTCGAAAATTTTATTAATGAAAATCGGGAACAATTCGACGATAAAGTTCCGAGTCTTAAAGTATGGGCAGATATTGAAAAAGAATTAGAGCCACCAAAAGCAAAACGGATTTCTTTTTTTCGAATAGCTAGTGTAGCTGCTTCTGTAATTATATTGTTAGGAGTAGGAGCGTTTTTTGGTAAAAACTATACTGGAACAACGATACCTTCCAATGAACCTATTGTCAGCTTAGCAGAAATTTCTCCAGAGTATGCTGTAATGGAAACAGAGTACCAAAAAGAAATTAATCAAAAACATGCACGACTCGCAAATTATAATGTTGATGAATCTGTCAATGAAGATCTAATGGATTTGGATTTGACTTTGGAAGAGTTGCGCAAAGAATTGGTTAACGTTCCTAAAGGAAGTGAGGAACAAATCGTTCAGGCCATGATTCGTAATTACCAATCAAAAATTCGAATTTTAGAAATTGTTTTAGAAAAAATTGATCAATCAAAAAGTCAAAATAAGGAAGGTTATGAAATGTAGAATAGGATTATTAATACTGGCTTTTTTTATTGCAAGTTCCTCTTTAATTGCAAAAGAATTTTATCTAGAGGTGAAAAATAATAGCCCAATTTCATCAGATGGAAAAGTGATCTTATCTAATACAAGAGGTAAGATTGAGGTTAAAACTTGGAATAAAAATGAAGTTAGTGTTGAAGTTTTAATTACGGTTAATGCTCGAAAACAATCAGATGCAAATGATGTTTTTGAAAGAATTAAAATTTCATTTGATGCGAAAGATAATACGGTAAGTGCACTTACTCAAATCACAGAAATTCCTCGATGGAATTGGAATTATGTTCGGAGTGTGTACACCATTGATTACATTGTTTACATGCCTAAAACTTGCGATTTAAATTTATACAATAAATTTGGAGATGCTTTAATTGAAGAACTAGCAGGAACTGCAACACTTACAGTTAAGCATGGAAATATTCGTTTGAAAAATATTCAAAACCACCTCAAATTGGATTTGAATTATGGAAACTGTACGGTCATGGAAGCCGCTAATTCCGAAATCAAAATGGTACATGGAAATATTCGTTTAAAGAAGGTCAGTAATGTAAATTTCTTTACGAGTTATTCAAAAGTAAATGTTGATCTTGCGGGGGACATCAAAAGTAAAAGTATCAATGATACCTATAAAATAGGTATTGTTAATGAATTTAGAAATATTGGAAAATATGATAAAATAGATATCCAACAAGTGAAAAAGATTGTTGTGGTATCTGAATTTTCTGATTTTAAAATTGGACTTTTAGAAGATAGTGGTGATTTTGATATGCTCCACGGTGGAGTTGATATTGTTGAAATATCACAAGGATTTTCTGATATTTTTATTGTTGGAGAAGACACTCATTTTCATTTTGAAGTAGAGGAAGGTTCCAATTATAAAATGGATGCTACTGCTCAATTTGCAAGTGTAAAATATCCAAAAGTATCTAATATCGTTTGCCAAGACAAACAAGGTCATGAACGAAAAGTGGAGTTCGTTGTAGGAAAGAAATCAAATCCTAAGAGTTATATTAAGGCTAAAGTGAAGTATGGAAATTTGAAGATAAAGTAAATAATGATTAATGTTTAACGGTTAATGATTAACCAATAATTGTGAATGTTTTGTTTTTATCATTATAATAACGAATAAAAAAATGGTAGTTCGGAAACCGAACTACCATTTTTTTATTTTATAAAACCTTTCGTCTAAGAAAAAAAGTCAAAATTATTTTGATTAAAATTATTGGTTAATCATTAACCGTTAAACATTATTCTATCGTATTTTAACTTTCGCTCCAAACGATACATTACCTGAATAGATACGATCCTGATTTGGACCAAGACCGTCAAATAAGATGTAATGTCTATAAACAGGTTGTAAGAATACACTCCAACGGTAAGTCAATTTTCTTTCTATTCCTAAACCAATATTAGCCGTTAAGTAACTATTTTGATATAAGCTTCCACCTTCAAAAAGACCTTGATAAGTAGCCGCTTCATTTGCGATTTTACTTTCGATAGGTGCTCTAGTAGCAGTAGTTTCTTCTACTTGGAAATTGAAATTATTCGTCACCGCAACATTTAATGATAATCCAGTCAAACTATACATTCTCCATTTCTTTTTAAGTAAAAAAGAATATTGAATATTTAGAGGAACTTGAACCATATTTAATTCAGCATCTTCCCATTGTTCTTCTACAAATCCTTTAGCAAAACTACCAATGATATTCGCTTCTGCTCTTTGGGTATAACTTACATAATTATATGAAAGTCCTGTCTCGACTAAAAATCTTTTTAATTGAAAACCTAATGCAAATCCACCTCCATAACTATATCGGTCTCTTTGAAAAACGTCCTGTTGTCTGATATCCTTGTTATAAAAATCTGATTCAACATAGTCAAAATTTAAATTTGAGAACATGCTAAAAAAGACATCGTGCGTACGTAATTTTTTCTTTCTAAAAATATCAGGAATAGAGGAGTAATCATTTTCTTCATATTCCTCAGAGGAAAGTAAAGAAGGAAGTAGTGATTGCAAAGGAGAGATTTGAATTTTTAATTTCTCTTCTAAAATATTGCCTTCACTTCCAAGGTCTTCAGCAATTAAAGCAGAATTATATTTCTTTTCTTTTGCTATCAAAGAAACAGAAGCCGCTTCACTTAGTGAAGGCGAAGGAGAAGTTTTGATTCGATGAGAAACAACAGGAGGGATAATATTAATTAAATCTTCATTAATTGCAAGTGCATTGTTATTTCCAAAAGCATAGGTAGTTGGTAAAGATGCGATTTCCTCTACGATCACTTCTGATTCAGCATTTTGTGGAGTAACCGTATTTGTTGAGTTGGAAACAGTAGAAGTAGATTCATCACTAGCATATAAATTACCAGGTGTAACGACTACTTCTTTTAGGTTATTCGTATTATCTTGATTTGAATTTGCAACATTTTGATTTGCTGGTTGGAATGGGAAGAAGTTGACTGCTGTCCATATTAATAATAAAACGACAGCTGCTTCAAGAGATTTAGTAATCATCACTTTTCGACGATAAGCATATTCTTCATCTAGCCGACTAGCCATAATTTTCCAATGCTCCTGATTATAAGGAGTCTCCATATTTTTCAAATGCCCATATGCAACAGTATCTAAATAAACATCTTCAATATGAGCTTCAGTATCCAATTTATTATCCATTGCGCCCCAATCCATCGCCACATATTTTTCACCATCTAAATTTTCTAAGGATTTTTGAACCATTTGGTCAAATGGATCAGCTTCGATCTCTGCGCCAAGCTCCACATCTAATTTATCACTCAAGGCGTCCCAATTCATAGGAACCACAGCAGCACCATCTAGGTTACCCAAGTTTTGCTGAATCATTTCATCAAAACTATCCACTTCTAATTCAGTATCCAGTCTATCATTCATGATTGACCAATCCATAGGAACATGGTTCTTACCATCCAAATTTTCCAACGCCTGTTTAATAAATTGATCAAAGTTCTTATTCTCCATATTTAATCATTTTCGCAGCAAGAATTGCTTTCAGTTTATGTCTTGCTTTCACTAAGTTCGATCGAGAAGTACTTTCTGTAATTCCCAATTCGTTCGCTATTTCTTTATGTGAATAACCTTCAATCACATAAAGGTTAAAAACAGATCGGTAAGCAGGAGAAAGAGTTTGAATAGCAGCCAAAATTTCTTTTTCAGTCACTTGACTGATAGCATCAGGTTCAGAAGATTTAACCGAATAAGCGGTATCTAAATCTTCAGTTCTACGACGTACATTTTTTCGATAAAAGTCAATCGCAGTATTCACCATGATTCGGCGCATCCAAGCGGTAAGAGAAGTGCCAGGTTGATATTTTGAGATATTTTTAAAGACTTTGATAAAACCTTCATGTAAAATATCTAAAGCATCGTCCTGATTATTAGAATAACGAAGACATACACCCATCATTTTGCCATAATACTCCTTATATAGCAATTGCTGTGCATCTCGATCATTTCGGATGCAAGCATTGATGAGGTCATTTTCTTCGAAATTTAAGTTCAAGGCTAAATCCATAGAATATTTGTTTGATTAAAATTAGCCTAAAATAATCAGGATTCCCAAATCTCTCTCCTCTAATCTCTCAAAGGAATAAAATATTACAATAAAAGGAACGATTATAATTAGGTATTTGCTGCGTTTTTGTGACTCTGTTATCAGGGTTTTTACAAAAAAAGAACTTTATCATAGTATTATTACTTCTAAACGCTCAAATTATCATTGAATTTCTGTTTAACAGATAAAAAATCTGATTAATAATGTTTAGTGTAAATGCCCTGACTAAATTCGGTATAATCACCTAATCTCATAAGGACAAACGCGTTAAAGCAAACCCGCCATGTGTATAGGTGTATATGAAGTTTAGCTGAAAATGATAAATCATCTAAAAAATTTAATCAAAAGTGTTCGATAACATTTACACCTATACACCTATACACACAAATACATGCGTTTAGCTTTGGCGCGTTTGCCCTATAATCTCATACTTACTTTTGTTTTTGCTTAATTACTTATTATTTTTGCGACATTATTTTAATATGAGAAAGTAAATAACGAATACTAATAATATGGAATCAATTGATACTGGAAAAATAATGGACTTAATAATAAGTGCCTCAACCAAAATTGCAATGGCAATAGCTATTTTAGTTATTGGTTTTTGGGTCGTAAAAAAAATGATAAAACTCGTTGAAATTTCTTTAGGAAAATCTAACCTTTCCATTGAAGTCACCACCTTTTTGATTTCTCTTTTAAGTGCTGTATTGAAAATTTTTGTACTCTTGGCAGCTATTCAACAGGTTGGAGTAGAGACGACTTCATTAGTTGGATTGATTGCGGCCGCAGGTTTTGCAGTAGGTATGGCGTTGCAAGGAAGTTTAGCAAATTTTGCAGCAGGAATTATGATTATGGTTTTTAAGCCGTATAAGATTGGAGATTGGGTAAATGTAAGTGAACAATTTGGAAGGGTAGAGTCGATTCAAATTTTTACAACATCAATCGTTACCCCTGGACAAAAAACACATATCATTCCCAATGGACAAGTGATGGAAGGTGTGATTACTAATTTTTCTGACAAAGGAAATATTCGATTGGAACTAAATGTGGTGATGCCTTATGCAGAGAGTTTTCCAAAAGTAAAAACCATTATTCGAGAATCACTTAAAACTGTTCCAAATGTAGTATGGGATCAAGAACCACATATTGGAATTGAAACTTTCGATAGTCATAGTATCGTTTTGGCAGTTCGCCCTTTTATTCATCCTGATGATTATTGGGACGCTACTTTTGATTGTTATGCTGCGATTAAAAAAGCATTTAGTGATAATGGAATTCAAGTTTCTTACTCAGAAGGAATTGAGTTAGGACCAATTGGTAATTAAGAAATTCAGTATTGGCTAAAGCCAATTTATTTTTCAACGCAGAGACGGGGAGACGCAGAGTTTTATAAATTTTTCGAAGAAAAATTCTCTGCGCCTCTGCGTTGAAAATATACAAAATTCAGCTTTGCTGAATAATTACGAAATTCAAATAAAAATATAAGCCATCCTGGATTTTCATATTGGAGAATTCGGGATTGTTTTTTTGAAAAAGTTTGACGGTTAAATTGTTTCGCTTCGATAACCATCGAACAATAGCGAAGCGAAACAATTTAACCATCAGATTTTTTAACAAACAATTTGTTTTAAAATTCTTTTAATTTTATTATCTTTGTAGTTTACAAATAGAAACATCGTTAGAACTTTTCAAGTAAAAAAACTTGAAACTAAGAAGCACTTAATATAAATATGAGTAAAAGAAAAGCAAAAAAGCCCATCTGGATTCCAAGTAACTCTTCCGAAACAGATGAAGATGGAGTCATCACATTAACAGGAATGTACAAAGACTATTTTTTGGACTACGCCTCATACGTAATTCTAGAACGTGCCGTACCTGCCTATGAAGATGGTCTTAAACCTGTACAACGTCGTATCCTTCATGCCCTCAAAGAAATGGATGATGGACGATATCATAAGGTGGCAAATGTCATTGGTCAAACCATGCAATTTCACCCACATGGTGATGCTGCGATTGGTGGTGCATTAGTTAATTTAGGTCAAAAAGATTTACTCATTGATCCGCAAGGAAACTGGGGAGATGCAAGAACTGGAGATGGTGCAGCGGCACCTCGTTACATTGAGGCACGGTTGACAAAGTTTGCTTTGGAAGTTGCATTTAACAATCAAACTACAGAATGGCAACTCACTTACGATGGTCGTAAAAAAGAACCTGTGCAATTGCCAATGAAGTTTCCTTTGTTGTTGGCACAAGGTGCAGAAGGAATTGCAGTAGGTTTGTCAACCAAAATTTTACCTCATAATTTTATTGAATTAATTCGCGCATCGATAAAAATTTTGGAAGGGAAACCTTTTAGAATTTTACCTGATTTTATGACAGGAGGAATGATTGATGCAACTGATTATAAAATGGGTAAGCGTGGCGGTAAAGTGAAAGTTCGAGCCGTCATAGAAAAAGAAGATAAGGATACTTTGATTATCAAAGAATTGCCTTATGGTATTACAACTGCCAACTTGATGGACAGTATTGTAAAAGCCAATGACAAAGGTAAAATCAAAATTAAAAAAGTAATTGATAATACGGCAAAGGATGTCGCAATTGTTGTGGATTTAGCAACTGGTGTTTCTCCTGAGGTGACGATGGATGCTTTGTATGCCTTTACCAATTGTGAAGTTTCTATCTCTCCAAATGCGTGTGTGATTGTTGATGACAAGCCACTTTTTCTTACCGTAAATGATTTGTTAAAATACTCGACTGAGGCGACAAAAGATTTGCTTCGTCAAGAGTTGGAAATCAGGAAAGGAGAGCTAGAAGAGAAATGGCATTTTGCGAGTTTGGAAAAAATATTTATTGAAAAAAGAGTCTATCGTGAAATTGAAGAATGTGAAACTTGGGAAGCAGTAATCGAAACGATTGATAAAGAGTTAAAAAAATATATTGCAACTCCAAAGGACAAAAAGAGTAAATCAGACAAACGAGTTCGACTTCATCGAGACATCACAGAGGAAGACATCGCTCGATTGACTGAAATCAAAATTAAGCGTATTTCAAAATATAACTCTTTCAAAGCGGATGAGTTAATCACTAAAATCGAAGACGAACTCAAACAAGTTAAACACGATTTAAAATACTTGACAAAATATGCAGTTGCGTACTTTGAAAACCTTTTGAAAAAATATGGAAAGGGAAGAGAACGTAGAACAAAAATCACTTCTTTCGAAACTATCAAAGTGGCTCAAGTTGTAGCAAACAATGCGAAATTATATGTCAATCGAAAAGAAGGTTTTATAGGTTCTGGATCTGGGATGAAAAAAGAAGAATTCGTTTCTGACTGTTCTGATATTGACGATATTATTGTTTTCCGAAAAGATGGAAAATTTAAAGTGAGTCGAATTTCTGATAAAATATTTATGGGTAAAAATATTTTACATGTAGCGGTTTGGAAAAAAGGCGATGCTCGAACGACTTATAATATGATTTATGTAGATGCGAAATCTGGGCGTTCGATGGCAAAGCGTTTTCAGGTAACAGGAATTACGCGGGATCGAGAATATGATTTGACCAAAGGTGCCAAAGGATCAAAAGTACATTACTTAACAGCTAATCCAAATGGAGAATCAGAGGTAGTGACGATTCAATTATCTCAAGGATGTGGAGCACATAAAAAGATTTTTGATTACTATTTTGAAGAACTGGAAATCAAAGGAAGAGGTTCTAATGGTAATATTATGACAAAATATCCAGTTCGAAAAGTGACGCAAAAAGAGTTAGGTCAATCAAGTCTTGGTGCTCAAAAATTATGGATGGATAATGTGAGTGGAAGATTAAATACGGAAGAGCGTGGAACTTTCCTTGGAGACTTTGATACTGGCGATGCAATTTTTGCTTTATATAAAAATGGAACTTACGAGGTTGTAGATTTTGATATGACCAAACGTTTTGACCCAAAAGAATTATTGAGTATTCAAAAATTTGATACCAATACGGTAATCAATGCAGTTTACTATGATGGTGCCAAAAAATGGACAATGGTCAAACGTTTCCAAGTTGAAACGACAACTTTGGATCAAGTTTATAATTTCCTTTCGGATCATAAAAGTTCGAAGTTGCTTTATGCGAGTATCAAGGAAAATCCTGAGATCGAATACAATTATAAAGTGAAATCAAAAAAGATGTCTGGTACGGTGAAGTTGGCAGATTTTATTGATGTGAAAGGTTGGAAAGCTTTAGGGAATAAATTAAGCGATCAGCGACTGACGGGAGTGAAAGAGGTGGATGCAAATGGGAAAGATAAGTTGTCGCCAGGAGATACGATTGAGTTGTTTTAAATTCCATGTGTCGTCCTAGAATAGTGATACAAAAAAAAGGGCATTTCAAGAGATTTTGAAATGTCCTTTTTTTATTTTATTTTTTATAAACGGTATGAATATCATATTCTTTCAACAGTTCAATAATTTCTAAAGTGTACTTTTTCCTTTCTCCTTGCTTAACTAAAATTTCTTCTTGATTTTTTTTCTTTTCAGCATCAGAAAGAAATTCATTGATCTCTGTTATTTTTTTAAAAATATCAATAAAGCGTGTATATCTAGAATCTGTTTTTTCTTGTGATGTATTCATAATGAAAATATTAAGCAGCTTTATGAGTATTGATAAAAATATGGTGTTCATTCAATAATGCTGTGAGTTGATCTACATATTGTTGTCTAAGATGGACATATTGTTTTATCATGCTAGGGTATTCGCTACTTATTTCTTTTTCAATTTCGATGCTTTGATTAGCTCCATCAATCAAATCAAGTAGTCGCCGAATACGAATTTGAATTTGGTCAAAAGTTAAATCTTTATTGTTTTCCATGACTACTATTTTTTTGTGGAAAAATTATTTTTATAAATCCTTTTAAATTTTCACCTGTTCTATCTGAACTAAATCTTTTGCTCCACTCTCTTTTTTGATTTTCAAACAATTTAAAATTAGGATGATTGTCAGGATATTGAGTTACAATATACGCATCTAAAAATTTTTCTTCAAGTGAAAACGAAAGGAATTGACTAATGATTTCATTTCCTCTTAACTCGAATATTTTATAATCCAAAAACGTCACCACATCAATATCATTGGGATTTTCTTTTTGTGAAACGAAACTCCCATCAATCCATTGCTCAAAATGAGGAAAAACCTCTTTCTCAAAACGATGGATATATTCTAAATAGTTCTTAAAAAGGATTTTTCTTTGAGTTGAATTTGGAAAGTCTTGAACAAAGTATTTTTCAAATAATCGAATATCTAATTCAATAGATTCAGTAGGTTGTAGATAGCCGTTTCCGTCAAATCTAATTTTAGAGGGAGCCATGTTAAAGTGTTTGTTTTCTCAAGTAATTGTTAAATGTAACAATAAAAAATTTAATTTTACAAAAACTTAAATACTCAACTTTATAACAATCTAATTGTTTTTTTATAAGTTCAGAATTTTTCGACTATTCAAAATGCTTTATTCAGAATTAAACAAATGACCACAGACGATTATAAAAAAATAGCCTCCACACTTCCCCGTGATCCTGGGGTATATAAATTTGTTGATATCAACGAAAAAATCCTCTATGTAGGCAAAGCAAAAAATTTAAAAGTCCGTATCGCTTCCTACTTTGGCGAACGAAAAGGTCGTCGTCAAAAAACAAAAATCTTAGTCAAAAAAGCACACCACGTTGAATACACCATCGTCGAAACGGAACACGATGCATTACTTCTGGAGAGTACGCTAATCAAAAAATATCAACCTCGATATAATGTAGCATTAAAGGATGGAAAAACTTATTCTTATATCTGTATCAAGAAGGAAAGATTTCCAAGAGTATTTTTGACCAGACGAGTAATTAAGGATGGTTCTACTTACTTCGGCCCCTACGTTTCTAAATATCGAGTAGGAATTATATTAGATTTAATTAAAAATCTTTTCCCCCTTCGAACCTGTACTTTGAATCTTTCGCAAACGAATATTGATAAAGGTAAATTCAAAGTATGCCTAGAATATCATATCAAAAATTGTAAAGGGCCGTGTGTAAGTTATGAATCAGAGGAAGATTATAAAGCAAAAATTGAACAAATCAAAAATATTCTTCACGGACATTTTGCAGTTGTAAAAACTTACCTCAAAGAGGAAATGATGCGCCACGCAGAAGCGATGGAATTTGAAAAAGCACAACAAGCAAAAGAAAAACTTTCAGCTTTTTCTGATTATCAAGGGAAGTCCACAGTAGCAAGTACAACTATCCGAAATGTAGATGTATTTTCTATTACGGCGGATGAAAAAGAAGCATTTGTTAATTACTTGAAAATTGTTGACGGAGCGATAATTCATACTTACACATTGGAAATGACGATGAATTTGGATGATGATGAAGATGAATTATTGGCGTATGGAATAGATGTGTTGAGGAAAAAATTTAAAAGTAATGCCGAGGAAATTATTCTACATAAAAAGATTGAATTACTCGAAAATAATTTAACCATTACAGTTCCTAAAATTGGTGATAAAAAGAAACTCCTTGATCTCTCTCAGAAAAATGTAAAATACTTTTTATTACAAAAAAGAAAACAAGAAATTTCACATACCAATAGACAAACATCTGCTGAGCGAATTCTTAGGACAATGCAAGAGGATTTGCAAATGGATCGACCTCCAATGCATATTGAATGTTTTGATAACTCTAATATTCAAGGGACGAATCCTGTGGCTTCCTGTGTTGTTTTTAAAAATGCCAAACCCTCCAAACGTGACTATCGAAAATTTCATATCAAAACCGTCGAAGGACCAAATGATTTTGCTTCGATGGAAGAAGTGGTGCGCCGTCGATATACTCGATTAATAAATGAAAATCAACCGCTTCCAGATCTGATAATTATTGATGGTGGAAAAGGACAGTTGAGTTCTGCGACTAAAATTATGGAAGAGTTGGGAATTTTAGATCAAGTAACTTTGATTGGAATTGCTAAGCGATTAGAAGAAATATTTTTTCCAAATGATCCTATTCCATTATACATCAACAAAAAATCTGAATCACTTAAAGTCATCCAACAGGCTCGAAATGAAGCGCACCGCTTCGCCATCACATTCCATAGAGATTTACGATCCAAAAATGCTTTAGGAACTGAACTCACAGACATCCCTGGAATAGGTGAAAAAACTGCTCAAAAATTATTGCAGCATTTTAAATCGGTCAAAAAATTAAAGCTCGCTTCATTAGAAGAAATCGAAATGGTAGTGGGACATTCTGCTACGAAAAAAGTATTGGAGTATTTTAAGAAAAATAAAAAAGTAGGAGAGGAGGAGTGAGGGAATAATGAATAACGAATATCGAACAAGGAATTTCGAAGTAGTCGAATTATGTTGATTTACAAGTATTTCGTCAAACTTCGACATTCCTTGTTCGATATTCGTTATTCCCATCATCTCCCTTTCAACTGAATAATTTTTTGATTATACTCCATGGCCTTTTCTTGATTTCCCATCTGTTCATATAACATTCCCAAGTCGGTAAGATGAGTTTGATTGTATTGTAAATTCAAGGCATTAGTAAAGTGTTGGATGGCGAGGGTAAATTGACCTTTTGCTTTATAAACTAAGCCCATAGAACGTTGCGTAATTGCATTGTTAGAAGCGTATGTTAGAGCTTGTTGAAGTAATCGTTCTGCTTCAGTATAATTTTTTAATTTATAATTTAAGATGCCAGCATTAGTCATTGCAGGATAATATTCAGCATTAGTTTGGATCGCTTTTTTATAACTATCTAAGGCTAACTGGTTTTGGTTTTGGGCTTCATAAGTTAAAGCAAGGTGTTGGTAAGTTTCAGTAAAACCGGGATAAGTGTTGATACTTTTTTGTAAGTATTCTACAGAGGTTTTAAGGTATTCTCTTTTCAGGTTGGCATCTTTGGAAGCTAGTGCTTTTCTATAATTCATTACACCATAAAAACTCTGGGTACGAGAGCTATTTGGGGCAGTATGAATTCCTGTCTCAAATAAGGTGTCATCATTTTTCCAAACACTATTTTGAGTAAATGTTTTAGCCGCATATAACAATACAATTACACCAATTGCAATATTGAAAGTGGTTTTAGATTCTGGTTTTTTATTTACAATAAATTGATGCAATAGGTATCCTGCGGCAATACAAAATCCAAGTAAAGGCACAAACATAAATCGTTCGGCGAAAGTAGCTCCGATCAAAAAGAAAATATTACTCGTGATTACAAATGTAATGGCAAAAAACAGAATCGAAAATGAGATAATGTTTTTTTCTCGTAACCCTCTGATAGTCAAATAGATAAGACCTCCCGATATAGCAAGGCTTCCTAATACTTTCCAATGTGCCCAATTTAATTCTGGAAAAGTATTATAAGAATAATCGAAACTTAAAGGATGTGGAAAAATCAATAGTTGAAAATATTTACCCAACATTCCAATTGCGGTTGCCAATTGTCCTGAAAACCCTTCAATGGCAAATAGACTGTTATCAATAGTTTCAAAATCAGACATTTCATGATTGATGATACTATATCTAATTCCTAAAAACAGAAATGCAGGGATTAAAAAAGTAGAAGTTTGAATAGCAATTTCTTGAAATGTTTTTTTTGTAAAAAAATATAAAACAAAAGGCACGATTCCTAAAATAGAAAGTGCTCCTTCTTTTGAAAAAATAGCAAAAGTATAACTGAATAAAGCAAGTAGGAGATATTGAATTTGTTCTGTTTTTGCATGTTTTAAAATTCCATACATAACTCCAAGTAACCCTAGGAAGGTAAATATTTCATCTCGACTTTTAATATTTGCAACTACTTCTGTATGCAAGGGATGGGCTGTAAATAACAATGCAATTCCGAGAGGAAGCAGCAAAGATTTTTTTTCAAAAAAATGTCTTAAAACAAAAAATAGTAACGCACATCCCAAAGCATAATAAAGTACATTCATAAAATGATATACTTTGGCACTTTTTCCTAGAAGAGAACTTTCCATTGCAAAACCTGCTAACATCATCGGACGATAATATCTCCCTTCCGTTCCAGTAAAACCATGATACCACGAGTGACTGAAAATATCTCCTAAGCTACCAATTCCATCTTGGACATAACTATTTTTTTTACAAACTAAATCATCGTCCAAGACAAAGTCGTGAGAGATGGTATTGGTGTACAAAGCAAATGCGAAAATAAAAATGAATGCTGCGAAATACCATTTTTGATAATTGGTAGAAGAGGCAGGAATCTTTTTTTTAGGAGTGGGGTTTTTGGATTTTTTTTTCGCCATTATGAGTAGTGTTTTGTTAGAGCGAAAATAGTGAAAAAATCTAAATTATTCGTTGCAGCTTTAAGTAACGTGACTCTCTGAGTCGCGACAGTATTCGACAAACACGTTATTATAAAGAAAGAAAGAAAGAAAGAAAGAAAGAACGTGTTTGTCGAATACTGTCGCGACTCAGAGAGTCACGTTACTTAAAGCTGCAACGAATAATTTAGAAAGACGGCATTAAAAATTCATATGAATAAAATGTAAGATTTTTTCCATCTCTTCTTTGAGCGGCTTTGAAGATGTCGTATAATTATTATGCATAAAACTAAAAATTAAAGTCTTCCCCTTTTTAGTTTTTATATAACCACTCAGACAATGCCTATTACTTAAAGTTCCAGTCTTGGCATGAACGTAAGGTGCATACCAATTTTTAATGGTTCCTTCTTTTTTACCAGTTGGAAAAATTCTAAAAATTCGTTCTTCGGGAATGGCTCGATATATTTTTTCTAAAATTCCAACTACTGATCGAGGCGTAAATAAATTATATCGAGATAATCCAGAACCATCTCTCCATTGAGGTCGGTCAGGTAAATCGGCGAAATGATTTTTAATAGTATGGGAAATGATTTTATGAGTATTCATAGTATCGAAGACTTCATTGGAACACATTAAGAGTAATTGTTCCGCCATAAAATTATCACTCTCTTGCATCATATATTCATAAATCGTATCAACAGGAACACTATAAATGGTTTTACTATCCTCTGAAGGAATTAAATGAAAATCTAAAAGCGTTATGTCTTTTTCCAAAATCAAACTCAATAACTCAACAAAAAACTCATGTGAATATTGAAAAGGAATTTCTTTTTTTAACCCATTCCGTGGAGGTGCTTGTTGATTGTAATCAAAAATATTTTCAAACTCTCTTCTTTTAAAACGAGCAGTTGACCCACCCATTTCAGGAGTATTTGCCACTAAACTTTTAAAAGGATTGGGAGTGATGTCGATTGCTTTATCATCAGGCTTACTTTGAAATAACACTACATTTCCGTGAATAGGGAAAGATGATTTCTCAACTTGAAAAGAATAAGAATAATCATCCCAAGCCCATCCTGCGCCAAATCTGCCATCCATAAAATTAGATGAAGCAAAAAATAATTTTTCTTTTCTATTTTTTAAAAAATCAATAATACGTTGCTTGTCAGCTAGTTGTGGATGCAAAAAAGAAGGGTCACCTGTTCCCCAAAAGATAAGAGAATCATTCTTTACGATATACTTTAAAGCAGGAATAGAATCACCTAGTGTGCTCAAAGAAGTAAAAAGTGTTAGGATTTTAGCATTGGAAGCAGGGGTGAAATATTTATCTGCATCCGATTGATATACCATCTTTTTCTTTTTAGGATCATAAAGTGCAAATCCCGTAAAACTTTTATCAAAGACCTCTGAACCTTCAATAAATTCCTTTACAGTTGTTGGGATTTTTTTAGGAGTAGTTTGTGAGGTTAAATT
>Ga0114957_1002606_pt1 | contig 17016 bp, 17 predicted proteins | sample BantaG_FD_87175 | JGI IMG/M metagenome (GOLD analysis project Ga0114957, IMG submission 87175) | Marine algal microbial communities from Bantry Bay, Ireland - BantryBay_4 metaG | ecosystem: Host-associated > Algae > Red algae > Unclassified | place: Bantry Bay, Ireland | collected 2014-11-21 | reverse complement strand
CTTTGTTTGAATCAAGTTGCAATTTAATTCTAATAAAGTTGAAAACTATGTCTGCTTTAGGCAGACTTTAACAGTTGGTTACTCAGATTTAAGAAAAGTATCCACTACGAAAAGCGAAGATCGTAAGTTTCAATGATGTGGTTGAAAAGGATTCGGTGAAAGCAAGGCAGTCACTGAGAAAGCTCAAGGGTAGAATCTCGAAAGAATCATATATGAAGAAAAAAGAAATGGTTTCTCGCCGTAAAGCAATTGAGCTTGAAAAGAAAAATAAGCCAATCAAGATTGGTATAAACAAACTCCATAAGAGGCTAAGAACAAGCAACTCGCTTCAAGGGAAAGTCGTTCATGTCTACGGGATGCTAATTGAGAGTGGGGGGTATATCTGTAAGAGAGAAAAAAGGGGGCGGAATTACTGTAAAGACTCCATGAAAATACTCCGTTTCAGCAATGCCCTACAATCTGATAAAAAGCGAGAAAGCTTATATGATACGAGGGGAAAAGATGCTTGCTGCCAATTCAATGTAATGGGAGGAAACAAGCTTTGGTTAAAAGATTTCAATTTTTCACGAAATTGCAAATGATGTGCTTTGGACTTAGATCTTTGGTGTCTTAAATGCACGGCACAGGTCAAAAGGAGCCTTGCAATATCAAGGTTAAGTATTTTTAGATAAAAAGATAAAAAGATAAAAAGATAAAAGATTAAGACTGAGGTTAAGATGGTGACTTTAAAAAATGAATCAGGACTAAAAGTTAAGTGTCCTACTGGTTTTTCTTTTACTTGCTTGTTGTTTGGTTTCTTTGTCCCCTTGTTAAGGGGATGGTATTCAATGGTTGTTGTCTATGTACTTTCTGTATTGGTTACTGGTGGAATTGCATGGCTAGTGTTTCCTTTTATTCTGAACAAGCAATACATTAAGCATCTTTTGAATAATGGTTTTAAAGCTTTTGATGTTAAATCAGACTATCCTTAGTCCTGCTTCAGGATTAAAATTTTGAGCATATTCAAGAAGCTGATCGAGAGAGTACACTTATCGTTACTTAATAACATGAAACCTATTAAGTAGGTTGATTTAACTACTTAATAGGTGTAGAATAAGTATATGCTTGCAACAATACTTGGAAATGAAACTGCTGCTAAGGTGATGTTGTACCTTGTTCATTATGGTGAAGCTTATGCCAGTGGAGTCTCTAGGGATATGCAAATCACTCTGAGCCAGGTTCAAAAGCAACTTGATAAGTTCGAGGGGAGTGGAGTGCTTGTCAGTAAGAAGGTTGGGAGTGTCAGAATATATAAATTTAATCCTAAGCTCGGAGTAGTAAAGAATTTTATCAAAATGATTGAATCTTTTTATGACTCTTTGTCTCTGAAAGATCGTGAGGAAATGTTTGGAAAGAGAAGGCGACCAAGACGAAAAGGTAAGCCTGTTTTATGAAAATCAATTTTTCTTCCTGCTCTGAGGAAGAGTTATGGAAATATGTTGCGACTCATTTGAAAAAGAAAGGTATTGATACTGTCCTTGTTGGGGGATCAGTTGTTTCGATTTACTCTGATGGGATTTATAAGTCGGGAGACCTAGACTTTGTCCTTGTCAGTATGTTTCAAAAAGGTGTGAGAGAAGCAATGGAGGAAATAGGCTTTGTTCAAAAAGGGTCACGACATTATATACACTCTGATTGTAAGCACCTTTTTATTGAGTTCCCTTCTGGATTTCTGGAAATTGGAGACGATTCAGATATTGTTCCAGACGAAGTCCAAAGTGATGAAGTTAAGATTAAAATATTAAGCCCAACTGATTGTGTGAAAGACCGATTGGCTAGTTATATTTATTTCCATGCACGAGAGTGTCTAGACCAAGCAGTTCTTGTTGCAAAAAAGCATCCTGTAAATTTTGAAAGCATAAAGAAGTGGTGTGTCGCTGAGAGTGCTACAAAGCAATGGGACGAATTCTTAGCTAAAATTAAGAGTTAGGTACTTCTGGTTATCTAGCTTAACTTGGAAAGTGCACAAGGGAGCTTGAGGTCGATCTTTGCTTTTCGCAACTATTTTTGGCGAATGTGAGATTTATCTTAACCTATTCCTGTTTCCATTATTTTGTCTACAGCCTCCTGGAAGCAACTAGATTTAAACTGTTTTCTTGAGAAAAGTAGATAGTTCTTACCAAAGTAATCCCTGTTTCATTTTATAATTCTTGTAAATCTATCCTAGGGAAACCTCTTTAAGTCTTTTCAAATACAGTGTTTTACAAGCTACTCTAGATGTTTTATATTCGGTAGCAGACAGTATCTGAAAATCCCTGTGTCCGTGGTTCGAGCCCGCGAGAGGGCACCATTTGAACGAAATTTCTCTTAAGTCTAACTTTAAATATACTTTTTTTGGACTATAAGCTGTTGTAATGCTGAGTACAGGCCCTCTTTGCTTTTTAGCCTATAACTTTTTCATCATTCACTTTTATATTTGAAATATTCCTTAACGAGGTCTACAAGGTATTTTTAACGAAAATAAGGAGTACTATATGACAAGATTTTTATTACTGACATTTTCTTTGATGAGTTTAGGGGCGTTAGCTTCAAACCCTTTGGAAGCAGTTTGGCAAGGAGTTTTTAACAATGGTTTTGAATCATCAGCAGTAGAGATTAAAATCCATGGAACTGACCATGATGCCGTGAAACTATTTAATGTTATTAATAAAACTTTTACTAGAGAAGAAACTTACGCAGGAGAAGCTTTTGTAGAGCTTGGTGAAGGTGTTTCTGCTTTAGTTGCTACTATTGATAATGGCGATGAGTTTATTGAGGTTAGATTAGACCTTGATTCTGAACAAGTTGAAGAGAATAGAGGTGATACTAGTATTTATGGACTTTTAAGCTATAAATATTCAGATGGAGAAGAAGTACTTATAGATATGAAATGCATTGCTATGAAGTAAGCCTACTCAAATATTTATAACAAATAGTAATGGAGAGGAAGACTCACTTCTTCACCATTGCTTTCCTACGTAAATCCAGCCCACTTTTACAAAGTTAACAACGCAGTGGTAAATGTAAATCATGGAACATAATCAATCAAAAGAAGAGCTAGAGAAAGTCATTAATCAAAAAAACTTAGAAGCGCTCAATAAAGGAGATGCTCTAGGAGAGTTAATAACTTTCAATCTTGAGAATTTCGCATATAGATACCTTGAAACGCAAGCATTCAAAAATATTAAGTGTCAGTTCTCAGAAAATACATATTGGGTCGAATCAATTGAAAGCGACATACTTACAGCTCTTAAATGGGATAATAAAGAGTTAAAAGCAAAGTTAATTGAGTTATGTAAGAACTATCCAGGGCAAAAATCAAAAGAAATTAAACTTAAGTTGGTACTAGGAACAATTCTTAGCGGTGATAAAGAAGTGACATGCTTTTCATCAATTAATTGGAGCTTTCCAAGCTTCAAGGATAAGAAAAGTGAAATAGCTCAGGTTGAAAAATTTCAATATGGTGATTTACTTGAACTTAGAAATAAACACGCAGCTTTACTTGAGAAAGTGGCAGAAATATTTTAATTCATTAGATAATGAGAAGCTACCTGCCTGTATAGAACCAATATGTAAAGCCAACCAATGAAGCCAAGTTCCTATCTACTTGATGGAGCGGAGAGTCTGAATTTTTAGCATAAGAAAAATCGTCATAAAAAAGCCCAGCAAAAAAAGTCCAGCGTTTATTTAAATTGATAATAGCAAAGTTAGTAAGTGCCACGGAAAAAAGACCACTTTTAGATTGAAACGATGGTCTTTGTGGTGTCGAAAACTTTGAAGGAACATCATAATAAAATGATTGATGCTTTCTACTTGACCAAGAAAACCTCAGTCCTGTGTATAAAACGATTCTTTTAGATAACTTTGTCCAACAATGAAGTAAAGGGTCAATGATCACTCCACTTTCTTTGAGACTCTTGAAGTTTGTTTGCATTGCTAGTCTTGTATTTAAACTTATAGAAAGGTTGAAGATTTTATCTTGTGACCTAGGAATGATGTGATACATAAAGCTAGGGCCAAGTTCCAAAAGCGTATTTAAATCATCCATTCCTTTTCTTACAGGAACGTTTTCAGAACTAAACGGAGGATTAAAACCAAATGACGATGTGATTTCAAACCTTTTTGAGTGAACTAACCTTAAACGCATTGGGCCATCTTCATCGGCCAGAAATGTATCACCCCTAAAGACGAAACTTGGAAAAGGAATAACTAGATTACGTCGAGCTTTAGAACCAGGGTAATAGGGAAAATTTCCCCAACCAACTCCTGCACCCATTTCAAAATTAGAAATCTTCTTTTGATCTAGGCGATATACTTGGCCCAGAAGATTTAACGAACTAAGGGTAAAAAAAAATATAAGTATCTTCACTCTTAAATAGTACCACCTTAGCTGAAAGAGTTGTTGAAAGGGTCGTATCTTCTATTTAGAAGTAGTGAAGTAAAGAGGTTTTGACGTTTTTTGTATAAAGTTTTTACAGAACATGAAGGCTTTACAAGCGTAGTTACTTATTCTGAGCAAAATGTTAGGATCTTAAAAATTATAACTATCTATATTAAAGAGGAACTATGTTAAGAAAAGTAATGCTACTCGCTTTTTTATTTGGAGCTTACGCTCAAGCAGCTTGCGATCCAACAGAAAGCTATGATGTCATCCAAGATTACTATATGAGTCATGAAGAAACTAACTGGATCAATCCTAGTAGGTTTAGTGATGGAGTAGATTTATCTTTCTTCTTGAGTACCTTTGAAGAGGAAGATGAAAACACAGGAGAGTCTATAACTTTCTTTGAAAAGTTTGAAAGTAACTTTGAAGGTTCAAGTTGTATGATGCTTTATATCCGCTACAACTGCACAGGAAAAGGACAGATTTCGCATCAGTTTAGACACTGTGAAGATGAGTAGTGAAAGGAATATTTTATTATCCCAACTTAAATTCGATAAAGTTGATCCAAAAAATAAAGAGCATGCAGAAGTTTTTATTGAGTGGCATAAATGTATTGAACTCAATAAACTCTGGGTTATTCATAAAAAGTCAGTAGAGGCTGAAGAATATAATTTTACCAGATTTCAAAAGCAATTTAGCTATAAAAACAAGGAAGATTTTTCATTCCTGATTAAGTCTAATCAAAACTACATTGGGCATTATTCTTTATTTGTGAATCATGCAGCATGTATGTTTAAAGAGGGAAAAGTAGCTTGGCCTTCAATCGTAATTGGAAACATAGAAAATCGAAATCAAGGTGTAGGCAAGGTTATATGTGAACACTTATATAAATCAGCGCTTGAGCGAAATTGTACCCACATAGAAGCAGGTATCTTTGAATTTAATACCCGAATGATCGAAATACTTGAAGCGTTAGGTTTTGTAAAAATAGGACAAAGAGAGAAGCTTACATTTCAAGAAGGGAAGTATTGGGGAGCACCTCATTACTTGAAAAAGATTTAATCAAACTAAGTAAACTTACTTTTCCAGAAATCACTGCGAGAGCAGTCAAAGTCTTTGCTTGAATTGGTTCCCCAAATAGTATTTGGCCATGCTCGATCATCTTCTTGTCGTGCGATAATATGTAAATGAAATTGTGAGACAATATTTCCAATTGTGGCAATGTTTAATTTTTTAAACGATGAAAAATCTTCTAGCAAAGTAGAAATTAAGTTTATTTCTCTAATAAGTTCTGTTTGATTTTCAAGGGATAGATCTGTCCATTCGATAACGTTAGGAATCCTTGGGATAAGGATAAACCAATCAAGCTCGCCATCTTTTAAAAGACGAAGCTCTGAGAGTTTAAGATTTGTGATAAAGTCAGAGTCCTTGAGGATTCTCGTGTTTAATTGGTACATTTTATTATTATTTAATAAAAAAGAGTAACTGTCTAAGTCTTGGCGATATGCCCTTTGAACACAGAGCTTTTAAGAATAATTAAGCTAAATGAGGAAAGTAATTTACTGTGTAATCTAATTTTTAAAAAGTGTTACAATAATAGCTGTGAATTTGTTCAAAATAGCTATTTTAATTTTTTGTTTAAATACTTTGGCTAATCCAATGTGTTGGAAGAAGCTCAATCCAATTAATTATATTAGTGCAATAACTTACCCCTTAAAAGAAACTAAATCTGCTAAGAGAGCTTTGTTGAAATTGAGTGAGCATGGCGGTCAAAGTGAAAAACTTAGTAGAGAGTACGTTCTTGCACTTGAGGCAGAAGTTGAAAGGTTCAGGAAAGGTAAGGGAAATAAGACTAGGTTACTTGATTTATTTTTAGAGAGCTTAAACCTTCCTTTATCTCCTAAGTCACATGCAGACTTTTACTTACAGTATGCAAAAGTCCTGTCATTTAATGAAAAGCCACAGCTTGCAGCAATTTTTTATGAAGAAGCGCGAAGACCTGATCTTGTGAAAATAATTGAAGATCAGCTAGATAAAGATTTTAGTTTAAAAGATATTGAGGTGGTCAAAGAGTTCGCAAAGGAGTCAGCAACACCAACTTTTATTGGGAGAACTTCTAAAAATCAAAAAGTTGTGATCAAGCCTGATCAAAAAGTAAGTGCTTTCTCTCCATGGGGAGAAGGAAGAACAGTTCACCATACCAGCGACAATGAGCTAGGAGCATTTTTACTTGCAAAGAAATTAAAAGTAAAAACACCATATATGATTAGAAGGGAAAACTTTCGAGGAAAAAGAGTCACTATTCAATCAATGATTCCAAAGCGTTTTTTAAATACGGATTTGGATCCGACCCCAAATGAATTTCAACTCTTTGATTATCTTATTGGAAATATGGACCGATATAAACATGGAAACCCAGAGTTGAAAAACTATCTTCTCATTCAAAAACTGGGAGGAAAGTTTATCCACCTCCATATTGATGGTGGAGCGGCATTTGCTGTACCCTCTATTCTTTTGCATTCTAATCGCTTTCCGTCTTTATCAAGGTTCAAATTCCCTATTAAAAGAAGTGAGTATGAAAGGGTTAAAAAGCTATCAGCAAAAACAATAGATTCATCCCTTAACGGCGTTATACCACATGAAAGAATCCTTGAAGTACACAAAAGAAGAGATCAGTTAATTGACTTTATTGAAAAGCGAATTGAAAATTATGCTCTTGATAAAACATTTTCAGACTAAATGAACTTGAAGACAAAGAAGAGATTATGATTTAAACTTCTGAGACTATGAGTATACTTCTTAATTTGCAAAACTTGAGCTTGAGCTTTGGTTCAAAATCCATATTTAACCAAGCAGAGCTTACTGTACATGAAGGTGAAAAAATTGGACTAATCGGTCTTAACGGGCAAGGAAAAAGCACCTTATTTAAGATTTTAACAGGAGAGGTTACTCCTGATGAGTCCAAACCCCCGTTCATTTATGATCGTCGTAATGAAAACTTTGATATTTTTTATATCCCTCAAGAACTTAATATTAAAGATTTTCCACTGCTCACAATTGAAAATTATTTTTTGGCTTTTTATCCAGAGCTTTATAGTTTGCAATTAAAAATAGACGAAGGTGATACTAGTCCAGAAATCTTTGAGAAATTTGAAAAGCTCAATGGCTGGGGGATTCAAAATAATTACTTAAGCTATTTAAAAGGTTTCGACTTTCAAAACTTAGATAAAAGTCTCGATAAGTTAAGTGGTGGAGAGAGAAGAAAAATTGCTCTTAGTGTTGGGTTGAGTTCTGAAGCAAAGTTAATTCTTTGGGATGAGCCAACTAACCATCTTGATATTGAAACGATTGAACGTTTCGAAGATGAACTCATTAAATCAAAGAAAACGTATCTTATCATTAGTCATGATCGATACTTATTAAATCATACAACAGATAAGATCGTTCACATTGAGCAAGGAAAAATAACAAGTTTTAAAGGGAAGTACCTTGATTATCTGATTTACCTTGAAGAAAAAGAAGCCGAGTTAGCAAAAAATTTAGACAAACTTGAAAATAGGCATAGAAGAGAACTCGCTTGGATGAGACAAGGAGTGAAAGCAAGGGGAACTAGATCTAAGAAAAGGGTTGAAGGGTTTCACGATATAAAGTCTGGTATTCAAGAACTTAAAGAGCGCTCGAAGAAAAAAGTAAACTTATCCTTAAAGCATTCTGGAAGAAAGTCAAAAGAACTTATAAGAATTGAAGAAGGAAACTTTTCTTTTCCGGATCTAAAAGTTTTTAACCAACTTGACCTTGTAGTAGCAAAGAAAGATAGAATCGCTCTTATTGGACCTAATGGGGCGGGTAAGTCAACACTGATTAATATTTTCAGAGAGAAGTTGAAACTTAATAGTGGAAAATTTAAAGCAGCTCAAGATTTAAAAATTGTAGTTTTTGACCAAAATAGAGAAAGCTTAAATGAAGAAATGACCCCATTGGAAATTGTTGGTGAGGGGAATGATTTTGTGGCCCTCGGTGATGGAACGCGCAAGCATGTTCATTCTTATCTTGCAGATTTTTTGTTTTCAAGTGATCAAATAAATCGACCTGTGGCTACATTATCTGGAGGAGAAAAGAATAGATTACAACTTGCAATGTTTATGAGAAGTATGGCCGACTTATGGGTTTTTGATGAACCTACCAACGATTTAGATATCGAAACAATTGAACTTTTAGAAAAAGAACTTAAGTCTTATGAAGCGGCGGTTATCATTATTAGTCATGATAGGGCCTTTGTAGATAATATATGTGAAAAAACATGGCTGATTCACGATAACAACATCGAAGCTTTTGAAGGTGGTTATACTCAAGTGGCACCATACTTACATGCTTTAGCGATGGAAAAAAAACTTGAACCCCAAGTAAAAGCTAAGGCCAATGAAAAGGTTGAAGAAAAAGGTTTAAGTTACGCTGAAAAGAAAAAACTAAAAGAATTAGCATTGCTGATTGAAGAAAGTGAAAACCAAATAATTGATTTAGATAAAAAATTAGGTTCCTTTGACTTTGAAAACCTTACCGAACAAAAGCGACTCAGCTATGAAGGGCTTGTTAAGCTAAAAGAACAAACTGAAAATAAATTAAGTGAGTCATATGAACAATGGGAAGATTTAGAATCTAGATCGATTGATTAAAGCTTTTTCCTTAAGCACCATTCAAATGGTGTTATATCAACAAACCACTGGGTATAAGTCGAATCTCTAGTTTTATCCATACATTTATAAATATCTTGAACAACAGTATTGCTATCAATTTTTTTCTCTAACAGTTTGTGAGAAACTTTTAAGCATTTACCTATTTGATAAAATATTTTTGAGTTATTTGCAGCACCACTATAAACATCTTCACAAGCAAAATATATATTTTCAGCTACACATTTATCACCTGAGGTTTGTTCGATATTTTGAATATATTTTTGGCACTGACGGTACTCTTGTTTTAGAGGCATCAACCAAGATGAGTAGCGCTCTTGGGATGATTTACATATCTCCTGCGCTAACGAACTGAATGAAAATATAAGAATGAAAATTTTTACTATCATGGACAGGTTTATAGTACTTTATTTATTGGTTTTAAATAGTGAGTGAAAAAATTACAAATTGCGATGAGTGTCTAGGTAGTAGACTTCTTTACTCTTTAGAGCTGAAACTTGAATAATCTTAGAGCCTTGCCTACTATTGTAGAGAGAACATTTAGTGAACCAAGGAAGGTTTAAAACCATGAATGAAAGAAAAAGATCTTTTCAAAAGTCCTTTTAATGAATGCTATTTTTGACGTTATTATCATTGGAGCTGGAGCTGCGGGATTGTTTTGTGCTGGTGAGATAAAGAATCAGGGAGCAAAGATTTTAATTCTAGAGGGCAATAAAAAGCCCGGCTTGAAAATCCAGGTCTCTGGAGGAGGGCGTTGTAACTTTACGAATAAAAAAGTTGGTTCTCAGGACTTTTACTCACAAAATATTCATTTCTCAAAGTCAGCTCTTGCTCAGTATACTGAAGAAGATTTCATTGAGCTTGTCGCTAAAGAAAATATTAAATTTTATGAAAAAAAACTCGGCCAATTATTTTGTAAATCAAGCTCAAAGGAAATCATTAATCTCCTGCTATCAAGGTGTCATAAAAATAATGTGAAACTCCTTAATAATGAAATAGTGCAGTCTTGTGAGAAAAATGAATTGTTTACAGTCAAAACTCAAAAGGGAACTTATCAAAGTTCACATTTAGTCATTGCATCAGGAGGGCTCTCTTTCCCTGGGTTAGGTGCGACTAATATTGGATATAAGATAGCTAAAGGTTTTAATCTTAAAGTAACCCCATTGATTCCAGCTTTGGTTCCTTTAACTTTAAAAAATACTGCATCGATTAGTGGGGTAAGTTTAAGAGTGAGAATTAAAATAGGGAAAAGAGTGATTGAAGATGACCTGTTGTTTACTCATAAAGGTCTTTCAGGTCCAGCGATTTTAAAGGCAAGCCTGTACTGGAATGAAGGAGACCCTTTATTGGTTAACTTTTTTCCTGATTTAGATTTACAGCAATTATTCGAACAAATGAAACAAATGGAGGCTAAAAAAAGTGTCAGGAAAAAATTGAAAGACATGTTTCCTCTAAGCTTTATAGAATATTTTTTAGCTGAGTTTAACTTAGATAAAGTCTTTGGAGAAATATCTAATAAAGATATTCTTGCTATCTCTCAAAAACTCAACCACGCAGAGCTAAAACCAGATCATTATGAAGGCTTTCATAAGGCAGAGGTCACCAGAGGTGGAGTTGCTACTAATGAAGTTTCATCTAAAACGATGGAGAGCCATAAAGTGCCTAACCTTTATTTAGTAGGAGAAGTTTTAGACGTGACAGGGTCTTTGGGAGGGTATAACTTTCAATGGGCCTGGTCCTCTGCGTTTGTTGCAGCAAGGTCAATTGAAGGAAAGTTATGAGTCAAAGTGTTTGGGGAGATAAGCAGACGGAGTTCTTCTTTTCTTTAACCCCCGAAATAATACTTAATGCAATAGAAAAACTCGGATTAAGGGTAACAGGAAGATGTTTGGCCCTTAATAGTATGGAGAATCGAGTTTATGAGATTGAAATTGTTACAGACAATGAGACTGATTGCGTCAGTGATCAGTTTGTCATAGCTAAGTTTTATCGACCAGGTCGCTGGAGTCGAAATCAAATCTTAGAAGAACATTCTTTTTTAAATGAACTTAAAGAGGACGAAATTCCTGTTATTGCGCCATTAAAGTTTGAAGGGAAAACTCTTTTCCTTGATGATACTACTGGTCTTCACTATTGCCTTTTTCCTAAGAAGGGAGGGAGGATGGCCTATGAGATGACTGAAGAACAGCTCGAAATTGTGGGAAGAATGCTGGCCAGAATTCATAATGTTGGTGGATCTAAGGAGTCAGAGCATCGATTAAAGATTAACCTTGAAACATTTGCAATGAGTAACCTTAACTATCTACTTGAAAATAAAATCATTCCGACACATTTAGAAACTCAGTATAAAAACAATGTTGAAGAGCTTTGTCATATTTCAGCACCATATTTTGAAGGAGTTCAAAATATTCGAATTCATGGTGACTGCCATTGGGGGAATATTATCACACGAGATAGTGAGATTTTCTTTATTGACTTCGATGATATGCTCGTAGGACCTGCCGTACAAGATATCTGGTTGGTTGTTCCAGGAGATGATGAATACAGTGTGAGAAGAAGAAACATTTTACTCGACGCTTATGAAACTATGCGCTCTTTTGACTATAGAACTCTCAAAATGGTGGAGCCACTACGAGCTTTAAGATTTATTCACTTTAGTGCATGGATTGCTAAAAGGTGGGAGGACCCGGCTTTTAAAAATGCATTTGCTCAGTTTGGAGAGACTCATTACTGGGATACTCAGACAAGAGATCTTAATGAGCAATGCCGGAAAATAAAAATGCTTTCTCAGTGAAAGATGCGTTGCGCAAGGAAACTTCTTTCTTTGTCCCGGTTCACTTCCATTTTTAATTTAAGATATAAGGATAAATCTTAAATTTACAACGGAAGTGAAATGAAAAAAATTGTAGTCTTTGTCTACTTGTTTTCTATTGTTTGTTTGTCTAAAACTGAAATTTATCAAAAAAATGGGACTAAGCATATTTTTGAAATTTATTCAGAAGAAGGTAGGGAGATTCTCGATTACTTCCAACTAGAGAATGGGTATTTTCAAACGAAGGTAAGTTCAAGTACTTTTTCAAGTAAATTTGATCTTTATGAGTATTTGAAAAAACTGCAATATGATTTAAAAATAGACTCAGCAAAGAAATTATCTAAGAGTTCGAAGGTGCTTTTTGATAAGCATATCCAAACGGAAGTGAAAAATACTGCAGTTTGGGTAGTTAGAAATCAATGGAACTTAGATTGGGAAAATAAATTTGCTGATTGGGTTGCGGACAATTTTGATACAGAGTTCTTTGAAAGATATAGTATCAAAACTGATTGCGCTGATGCTGCAATTGCTTTGCGTTGGATTTTCGCTCGAATCTACGGGCTACCAGCTGCAAATACTTTAGCAGGGACAGGGGCTTTATTCACGAATGAATCAATGCTTCAAAAATGGAGTGGCGTTGCGAAACACAAAATATGGTATAAAGATAAATTATTCTTAAAAGCACTCGATTATATAAAAGATAATGCCTACACTCGAACATTACATCGAGATACTTACCCCATTTCAATTAGTAAAGAAAGTTTACTGGAGGGGACTATTCAGCTTTTAGGGGGGCATACTCGTATTGTTTCAGAAATTAACTACTCCGGAAAGAAAGCTCCTATAGTCGTTTTGTCTTCAACTGTCCCTACTCGTGTTAGAAAACTTTATAAAGAAATGCTTACTAATTCAAAAAATGTAGAAATTAAAGCTGGCGGAATACTTCGAATGCGTTGGCCTTATAAGAAAAGTGGTCGTTGGTACTTAAGAAGAAAAAAAAATATGCCTCTTTATTCAGAAAGTCAGTATAGTGATGAGTTTAGGGGGGAAAAGGACAACTTCACTTTAGCAATCATTGAAAAGTTAGAAATAAAATTAGAAGAAGAGGGCCTCGTAAACAGTATTGTTAAGCAAATATTAGATTCATTGATGGAAAGAAAAAGCGTGGTTGAGGATGGTTACAAGTATTGTTCTGAAAGAGAATGTGAAGAGGGAGGACTTGATTATGAAGATTGGAGTACCCCTTCACGTGATAAAAGATTAAAGGAAACTTATACTGATGGTGATTCGCTTATTAGGAAGTTCTCTAGTTTTTTTCCATTAATACGAAAAACCTATGCCGAACGGTTAGATAAAACTGAAGTTGAAATCTCAGGTGTAGCTTATAGCTTAAATTCTATTTATGAAAAAATAAAAAAAGGGTGGTTAAGTCATCATCCAAAAGACAGTGTTGGTGAAAGATGGGGAGCGACGACTGAAGCGGCATTTACTTTTCTGAATAAACGCACAAAACGTTTACTTCAAAAAAGAGAAGAAATTGTATCTGGAGCTGAACTTTGTAGATCGGTGCCACTTGATTGCGATCCTAAAAGTAAACAATGGGATAAGTATTGGAGTGGAGAAGTAGATCGTTCTATTGTGTTTGCTTCTAAAGGTATTAGTGAGATTTGCTTGCTAGAGGATTTTGAGTGTGAGCCAGAGAGCTTAGATGGACTTGCTCGATACTCTTTCTTTCATTCGAATCCAACTCTGAGTGAGAAAAAAAGATGGGGAGAAGAAAGGGAGTTTGAAAGTGAAGGGGTTTTGCCATTTGGTGATTCATTTCACGAGATCTTCTCTGGAGTTCTCCGAACAGGTAAGAGTATTTACTCATTAAAGACTGGTACCAAGCTTTTTGATCAAGTGGGATGTGTTTATAAGCTTAGCAACGAGGGTAATATACTTGTATGTAAGGGAGAAGAGGTTTTTTCTTTGTCCCAAGAGATGGATCTGACTCCATTGCTAAAAGAAGGTAGAAAGCTTGTTAGTGTTAAGAAGGTCGAGAGGGAAGCAGGTGTCGAGTTCTATGTTTCATGGAAAGATGGCGATAAACTTGGAATAAGTATTTTCAAAGATGATGAGAGTGGACTGACCTTTATCGCAGAGCTAAGTAACTATAAGCTTCTTAGAAGGTTTGAAGATAAAAAGAGTTTGATTTTTAAAAAAGATAATTTTCTATATATTCAAGATTACTCAAATGGAAATAAGAAAATTTTACTTTCAGATACAAAATCATCTTTCATTGATGACGTTCGGATACTTAGCGATAGATATATTAGAATCAACTTCAAGGAAGATGAAAGTAAACTCTCTTTTAGAGTTTACGATTTAGAGAAAGAGAGCTTTTTACCTTGGATAATGAAACGAATCGCTTTTTCAAGTGATATTGGAGTTGTTTTTCAAGAAGATAAAGGTGGACCCTTATATTGGGGGAGCTTTTCAAGAAAGAAAAAATCCTTAGTCCTGGAAAGTACAAAGTTTTATACTAACTTCAAGCTTGAATTTGATAAACGTATTCTTAGGCGTAGCTCCTATGTTGAAGGAAAGTGGGAACATGCTTACTTTGATCTGAAAGAGAACAAAGATATTACCAGTAAGATGATTCAAGATGGAAAAGTACTTTATAGAGAAAATAAAAATTATTATGTTCTTGAGCACTTTAAAAAAAAGGAGTGTAGAATTCTAGAAGTAACTGAAAATTTTTCTGATAAAAAAATAATTTTTTCTGAAAAATCAGAGAAATGTATTTTAAGAAACGTTTCTTATTTGTTTACTTCTAATGTAGGAACTTTTCATAGAGTCGAAAATGGAGAGGTGACTTCTCATGAAATACCAACAGATAAAGATTATTCATCATTTTATAGTAAAAATAACATTGCGAAGTTTTGTAAGAAAGATGTTGGCTGTGATCTTTTAGATATGAAATCAAAAAAAATAATATTTTCTTCAAAGAACGATTACTACATTCAAGAAACTGATAAAGAGATGTCTTTTATTAAGCATAAGGTTACTCAAGATTTGTATCAAACTTATAGTTATGACTCAAACTCTAAAGCATTTGCACTGGAGTTTAGTTCTAGTAATAATCCTAGAGTTAGGGTCATCAGAGGGACAGGCCAGAAAAAGTTTGCCTTTGGGTCTATTTGGAATTTTTATACATTTCGACAATTCTACTAACGATTAAAGTTTTCTTCTTTTTTAGGAGAAGTCTTAGACTTCGTTGAGTTTTTACCAGAAGCTTTAACTACATTGTTCTTGGGGAACTTCTTCGTCGGCCCATATTGACGCCTAAACTTTCCTTGTTTCGCAAATTGGCTTTGGTGAGTCACTCTGTAATCATCAACAATCTCAAGTTTATCGGCGCAGTTAGAACAAATCCACTTTGCGTCGATTAACCTATTGCGATGATCAAACTTTTCAACATCAGGTTGAGTCGTGTTGCAGGCTTCACAAAAGTTTCTTGAATACTGGTGTTTTTCACTTCCAAGTTGTTCTTTCTTTGGTTTTCGAGCTCGTTCGTTTTCAGACTTTGTAGCTTTTAAACCAGCCTTTAATAGGGCATCTTTTAATGACATATCTTACTCCTCACACTCTTAAATATAATTCTAAAATGAAGAAAAATCTAGAAATCTTAAATAAATAATAATTGTCTGGAATATATGTTCATTCTTGCTGCGAGATTAAGAGCATGACAAAATAGTCATATAATAAAAACTAAGGATAGAGGATTATTATGAGTGGAATTTGGGAAAAGCATTATGACAAAGGTGTAAAAGCGGAAATTGACTTAAATACCTATGGATCAATTACGAGTATTTTAGATGAAGCTTTTAAAAGTTATCCTAATAATGGTGCCTTTCATAATATGGGAAAAACTATTAGCTACAAGGAGCTACAAGATAAAAGTTACGCTTTTGGGAGCTATCTCCAAAATGAACTTGGCCTTAAAAAAGGTGACCGTGTAGCCTTAATGATGCCAAATATTTTACAGTACCCAGTTTCTCTCTTCGGAATTCTTCAAGCTGGAATGATTGCTGTAAATGTAAACCCTCTGTATACTGCTCGAGAACTTGAGCATCAGTTGAAAGATTCTGGAGCGAAAGCAATTGTAATCTTCGCCAACTCTGCACATGTTTTAGAAGATGTTCTAGCTAAGACTGATGTTGAGCATGTGATTGTAACTGGCATAGGTGACTTACTAGGGTTTCCTAAGTCGCTTATCGTAAATTCTGTTTTAAAATATGTAAAAAAAATGGTTCCAGCTTGGAAGATTCCAAATGCCATTACCTTTGGAGAGGTTTTGCTAAAAGGGGACGCTTCCAATTTTAAGAAAGCCGAAATCACTCACGAAGATACTGCTTTTCTTCAATATACAGGTGGAACAACCGGTGTTTCTAAGGGAGCTGTTCTTACGCATCGAAACATTGTTGCTAACGTTCTACAAGCAAGAGAATGGATCAAGGATGCAATTGTTAAGGGAAAAGAGATTGTCATAACTCCATTGCCTTTGTACCACATCTTCTCATTGACTGCGAACTGCCTTGTGTTTTCTTCTGTGGGAGCTCTAAATGTTTTAATTACAAACCCGAGAGACTTTCCCGGCTTTGTTAAAGAGTTAAGTAAGTGGAAATTTAGTGCATTCACAGGTGTAAATACACTTTTTAATGCATTACTAAATAATGAAGATTTTAAAAAGTTAGATTTTTCTCATTTAAAAGTTACTCTTGGTGGTGGGATGGCAGTTCAAAGATCTGTGGCCGAAAAATGGAAAGAAGTAACAAAGAAACCATTAATCGAAGCTTATGGACTAACAGAAACATCACCTGCTGCTTGTATTAACCCAATGACACTATCAGAGTATAATGGCTTTATAGGACTTCCTATCCCTTCTACGACACTAAGTATTAAAGATGATCAAGGTAATGACCTTGCATTAAATGAGGTGGGAGAGCTTTGTATCAAGGGACCTCAAGTCATGAAAGGTTACTGGAATCGCCCAGAGGAAACAGCAAAAGTAATGACTAGTGATGGATATTTAAGGACAGGTGATCTTGGTTTCATGAATAAAGATG
>Ga0114957_1002604_pt1 | contig 17016 bp, 13 predicted proteins | sample BantaG_FD_87175 | JGI IMG/M metagenome (GOLD analysis project Ga0114957, IMG submission 87175) | Marine algal microbial communities from Bantry Bay, Ireland - BantryBay_4 metaG | ecosystem: Host-associated > Algae > Red algae > Unclassified | place: Bantry Bay, Ireland | collected 2014-11-21 | reverse complement strand
ACAAGGATTTGAGAAGTTTGACGAATATTCTTGATTCTACCCCTTAAAAGTATTCGTCAAACTTCTCAAATCCTTGTTCCTTGTTCTATTGTTCGATATTCAAATGAGGTCGCGCGTTTTCCCCAGCCCCTAAAGGGGAGAAATCAAAATCAAAACACGAATGGTGACTCACCATTCGTGTTTTGATTTTGATTGAATATAGTTCACTTTATCCGTTTTTCTTATTAAATCTATGTAGTTATCATAGCTTTTCATTCCAATTCCTTACAAAACCGAAGTTTTAACTCCCTTTAATTTGGATTAGATTTTGATTTAATTATATTTATACATCACAATTTATATATTAAAACCAAATTTTTATGCTGACTCCTTATACCGGAACTTGGACTTTCGATGAAGCAGCGCATCTATTGAGAAGAACCATTTATGGCCCTACCAAGGCTAGAATCTCACAAGCCATTAATGATGGTCTAGATGCAACCGTTACTGCTCTTCTTTCTGATCCTGCACCAGTTGATCCACCTGTTTATTTTGATTTTGAAAATGACCCAGAAGCTGGTATTGGCGAAACTTGGGTGGATAAAGATATTGATTGGGATGTGATGAATATCAATTTCATGAGAGCCAAAACAATGTGGGCTTGGTGGTTTATGCAGATGCATCGGAATGACCAAACTATTACAGAAAAGATGACCATGTTTTGGCATAATCATTTTGTAATTTCAGGTGCAGGGCATGCCAATGCAAATTGGGCTTATCTCAATAAATTAAGAGATTATTCTCTTGGAGATTTTAAAGAACTTACCGAAAAAATAACCATTGATAAATCCATGTTGATTTATTTAAATGGTACTACCAATTTTGCAACTGAGCCTAATGAAAATTATGCAAGAGAATTGTTAGAACTATTTACGCTCGGTAAAGGAGAGCTTGTTGCAGAAGGTGATTACACCACTTATACAGAACAAGATGTTGTCGCAATTGCCAGAGCATTAACGGGTTGGACTGCTTGGTCTGCTACCAATGATCCTTCCATATACAATACTTGGGGGCACGATACTGGGGATAAAATTTTGTCTCACCGATTCAACGGTCAAGTAATTACCAATAATGGAGAAAACGAATATTTAGATGTCATTAACATCATTTTCTCAAAAGATGAAGTGGCATATCACATTTGCCGAAGGCTGTATATGTGGTTTGTTCATTATGATATTAATGATACTGTAGAGGCAGAAGTTATCGCACCTATGGCTCAAATTTTATTAGATAATAATTATGTGATCAAACCTGTGATGGAAGCATTACTTAAAAGTGAGCATTTTTATGATATGTCCAAGAGAGGAGCAATGATAAAAAATCCTTTGGATTATCATTTCTCTAGTTTCAATACTTTGGGGGTTAAACCACCAACAGATATTTTAGAAGAGTATCGAATGTGGGTCGGTTTATATTGGGAATTTGAAAAATTAGGAATGGCTATTTTTGAAATTCCAGCAGTCGCTGGATGGCCTGCCTATCATCAATCACCTCAGTTTTATAGAGGTTGGGTCAACTCCGCAAGTTTGACTTTGAGAAGAAGATTATATGGAGCGGTTAACTGGTATATCCGAACTATTACGGAGAACACTTCTGCACAAAGAGGTTATGACATCGTAAACTTCATTGCAACTTTAGATAATCCTCTTGATGTCAATGCAATGATTGATGAAGTATGTCAAATTGTTTTTGCTAGACCAATGATTCAAGAACAAAAGGATTTTTTCAAGCAAATCTTGATCGGTAATTTACCAGACTTTGAATGGAATGATGAATATTCAAATTATTTGGCTAATCCTGATGATGCAGATATTAGACAATCTGTAGAAAATAAATTAAGGGATATGATAGTGACCATGATAGGGGTACCAGAATTCCATTTAAGTTAAAAATCTAAAAAAATGAAAAGAAGAACATTTTTAAAAAATACATCCATATTTTCTATTCCAGCAATGATGGGAGGCTTAAATGTAAAAGCGATGTCTTCATCTGCATTGGAAGAAATTGTCAATGGTGATAGTGATAAAGTCCTAGTTTTAATTGACCTCAATGGAGGAAATGATGGGTTACATACTTTTGTTCCATTGGACGGTTATGATAACTTAGCAAATGCTCGTCCTAATTTTATCCTTCCAGAAAATTCTCTTATTGAGATGACGGATACGATAGGTTTGCATCCTTCAATGACAGGTATCAAAAATCTTTACGATAATGGAAATCTTACCCTGATTCAAGGAGTAGGTTATCCTAATCAAAATCGATCTCACTTCCGTTCTGCTGATATTTGGAATACAGGAACGCCAGCCAATGTGTATAAATCATCAGGTTGGATGGGACGATATCTCGATGATTCTTTTCCTGGTTATCCTGCTGATTATCCTAGTACCGATTGCCCTGATCCATTTGCAGTAACGATGGGACGTTCGATCTCTGGGACTTGTCAAGGTGCAGAATCGAACTTCAGTATGGCCATTATAAATACGAATGATTTGGGTGGTTTGAATTCAGGAATCGAAGCTCCTATTTCAAATGATTGTTATGGTGAGGAATTGGACTATCTGGTTGAAACTTATAAAAAATCAAATGCTTACGCTGATCGTATTATTGCCGCAGCGGATGCAGGTTCAACTAATAATTCTCTGTATCCTGATACAGATTTAGCTGACCAAATGAGCACGGTCGCCAAACTTATTTCAGGTGGTTTACAAACCAAAGTTTATGTTTTAAAACTAGGTGGTTTTGATACGCACTCTGATCAAAATTTAAATGGTGATCCTACTGTAGGATGGCATGCAAATTTATTGCAAAATATGTCTGATACCATTTTTGCTTTTCAAGAAGACCTCAAAGCGTTAGGTTTAGAAGAACGTGTTATCGGAATGACTTTTTCAGAGTTTGGAAGAAAAATTATTTCTAATGCTGCTCAAGGAACTGATCATGGTTCGGCTGGCCCAATGATGGTTTTCGGGTCTTGTATTAATTCAGGAGTCATTGGTCAAAACGCTCAAATTGCTGATGCTGTGGATACGGATGAAGGTGTTGCTATGCAATACGATTTCAAATGGATTTACGGCTCTATTTTGATGGATTGGTTTGGAGTGGAAGAGAGTAAAGTAATGACTTTGTTGAGCGATGATTTTCAGTATATACCAGTTATCCAAGATTGTAATTTTGTAAATACCAAAGATATTGTCAAAGTTTTAGATTCAAAGGCTTTTCCTAATCCGTTTGACCAAACCTTTAATTTAAGTTTTTCTCTTTTGGAAAAAGAAGAAGTTAGAATTGACTTATTTGATGTGAAAGGTAGAGTCGTTCGTGAGGTTTGTAACAAAACATTGACATCTGGAGATCATAATATTATAGTTGAAGGACATGAATTACCAAGTGGTGTTTATTTCGCAAGAATACAAGCTGGTAATGGTGTTAAAACAATGCGAGTTGTGAAGAAGTAAATTTAGAATGAGTAAAAATGAATTAAAAACTGCTTACGAAAACTTGATGCGCAAGAAAAAAATTGAAGTGCATTTAGTTCATTTGGACAAACGAATAAAGCAACAAGAAAGAAGTGTAAGACAATTGCTTAGGTTGGTTGAAAAAGAAGAAAATGATATTAATAGTTTTGACAAACTTAGTTTGTTTTCTATTTTTCAAAAAGTGCTTGGGAATAAAGATCAAGAATTAGAAAAAAGAAGACAAGAGTATTTGATGGCAGCATTACAATGGCAAGGAGCGGTTAAAAACTTAAAGGCATTGAAATATGAAAAAACTGTTTTACAAAAACAGTTAAGTGGATTATTCAATGCTGACGTGAAATTTGAAAAGGCTTTTAATAAAATGGAAAAAATATTAGAATCTTCCCTCTCCCCTTCCATAAAAAAAAGACTAAAAAATATTGACTTACAACTTTTAAATCATGAAGGAAAAATCAAAGAAATTCGGGAGGCCATTAAAGCAGGAAAAAAAGCGGAGAAAATATTAATTAAAATCAATCAAGATTTATCTCAAATTAAACAATGGGGAAATCCATATTTATCCCAAAAATCAAATTATAAAATCTTTGGAAAAGGAGATAAATCCTCTTATGAAAAAAAGAAGTTTATTAACCTTGCCAAAGAAGATGCTCAAAAAGCAAATATATTGTTAGAACATTTTGAAATGGAGATTCTTGATGTTTACAAACAATTTAAATTAGACTATCGAAACTATATCAAAAGCTTTTCAAATTTTTTAGAAATATTTTATGATAACTTAATCACAGATTGGGTAGTGAAAAAAAATATTGATAATACCATTCATGCTATGGAAAACATACATGACAAAGTGAAAAGGATTCACGTAATGCTTGAAAATGAAGTTACTAAAACAAAAGAATATATTGCTGAAGGCAAAGCTTTTCGGAAGGAAATATTAGTGACTGGTGATTCATAAAAGAAACAATCAAAATCAAAATGTCAATCAAAATCAAAACACAAACTTTAGCTCACCATTCGTGTTTTGATTTTGATTGACATTTTGATTTTGATTGTTTTACTGTTTTAAAATCTTAAACTCCAAAGGTCTTTTTCTATTCAAGGAAATCTTTCCCAAATACATTCCTGCTGCAAAATATGGAGAATCCTCAATAAATAAAGTGTGAATTCCTTCTACCATTTCTTCTTGTTTCCATTCATAAACCTTAATTCCTTGAACATTAAAAAGCTCTAGATGGACATCATTCTTTTCCTCTAATTCAAATTTTATTTCAAAATAATCATTAAACGGATTGGGATGAACTTCTACACTTTTTGTTAAATCAACTTCAGGATCAAGAGGACTGCCTCCAATTATTCCTTTAAAAAATGTAGGATCACCTGTCAATGAGATATTCTGCGGAGCAATTTCATTCATTTCATTTGTAGCAGAAAAATTCCATTTTCTTTTCTCTATGGTGGTGAAGTTAAAGGATTCTGGAAAAGTGTAATTTGCTGATGCATTTTCGGATTCATCTGTATCTGTTTTTGCCCAAATAACAAATGTAGTGTCATTGTTATTTTCATCTACAAATGCTCCACCGTTAATATTTTCGGGAAGGTTTAAAGAGTTGGTTAATTGTGTATCATATCTTTTTCCAAAAATTAAATCAGAAGTCGTTTTACAACCGATCCCCGATTCATTAGGTGTTACATTATATGGTTCTGATCCTGAAATAATTTGATACAAACCTGATACTTCAAGCCAACTTGACGCAGCAGAATAATTATTTTGATCTGCTAGTTGATAAATCGCAATTTGCTTAATATCATTCTGATAGGCCGCAATTTGAATTTTCATGGCATAGTTTCTAGAAGCCGCATCAGAACCGATATAGTCTTCTAATTTTTTTCGAGGGACCGTAGTTTCCGTACAGATAAAATATTTTTTGGGATAAGTTTGATTGTCATATCCATATTGTAACAATATATTTTCAAATTTAGTTTTTAACCCAATCGTCCCCGCTACAGCAGCATCGGAATGACGCGAGTAGGCAAAGCCATTGATACTATTATCCCATATTTTTAAACTTCCATTGATATGTGGATATACATGATAACTTAACACATCAAAATAAGCTCCTCCTTTCAAAGGGTATTCATCTGTAACGGTTCCACCATTGGGATTGTCCGTATATCTTAAGATCACATCTAAGAAACTTTCATATCCCAATCCTCCAACCGTAACATATGATTCAGAATCAACAGTTTTGATAACCTCATATGCAATTCTTAAAAGGCGAATGTAATGGAATACAGGTGCTCTAAGCTGTATTTCACAAGGTTCGGGAGTGTTATCATACCAGTTCCCTTCAATGCTTTTGGGTTTCCAGCCATTTCCAAAATTATCTAAATCAGGTTCATTCCAAATTTCCCAAAATTTTACATTTTCTCCATAAAGTAAAATCGTTTTATAAATATAAAGAGCCGCATAATTTTCATCATTAACAGGAGTCCCATTTTCTCCATCATCCCAAATTGGCTCATACATATTTGCAAACATGGCAGACTGTGTTGTGTTGCAATAAAAATTAGTATCCCGATGTTCTTCAGAGGGTGCTTCCAAAAAAACAGTATTGTCCAATAGTCCTATTGAGGCATAATGCTCAAAAGCATCTACCCGAATATCATAGCCCCAATATTCTAAAAAATTCTCTGGCAAAGGAATACGGAATGATTTAATTCCTACCCCTTCAACTCCTTCGCCCGAATTTCCGGCAGCAAGATCAGCGAGCATTTGATCAGTCCATTGACTTCCATTAAAGTTCGGATTAATTCCTAAACGGAAAGGTGTATTGTACTCTGGTACAATATCGTTAGCAGTATAATTTGGTTGTGAAAATATGGGGTAAGTAAATAAAGTAATAAACAAGGCGCATATCAAGTTTTTCATAATATCGGTTTAATCTTGAGACTTAAACATTTAAATGTTACTGAAAGGTTTTGGGGGAATGCCTTTCATCCATTTATTTAAGTCTCTTAAATAGTTTTCTAAAAATAGGTGTGAAGAGTTGTGACAAAATTAGAACGCCAAACTAGAAATACCAATATTTTAACACATTAGTTTTGTCATTTTTTATTAAAAAAATTAATAGGTAAGTAAAAACAGAAGTGATTTGTAATTTTCAATAGCAAGAGTAAGTATAATTACTTATTTTTGGAGTTGAATAGTAAAAGGATACTGATTAGTTTCAACCAAACAATAAATAAATATGAAATATACTTTACATTTTTTTACGTTCCTTTTTATCATTCAATTATTTACTTCATGTGATCTTGAAAAAAAAGCCGATCCTAATGCAATGAAGTATACAGGTATCAGTCAGAAGGAAGTGGACTGGTGGAATAATTTAGATTCAGAATGGCAAGTTATTTTTTCTGAAATCGCTGGAATCAAAAAAGAGATTACCAAAGATCATTTGAGAAAATTATTTTCAGTAAAAAGTATTACGATCAAAAAAAGTAAAATCCAAAATTTAAATCCCATTGCAAGATTTAAAAAACTTGAATCCATTTTTTGTACCAAAAGTCATGTTTCTAATATCAATGGGTTAGCCAAACTTTCTCAATTAAAAAAAATCACCATCAATAGAAACAATCTAAAATCTATTGAGGCTTTAAAAGATTTACAAAACCTTGAAATTTTAATTCTAAACCATAATCGAATTAAAAGTTTAAAACCTTTAGAGAATTTAAAAAATCTCAAACAACTGAATATTAGTTATAATGGAATTGATACTTTAGAAGGCTTAGATAGCTTAACTTCACTTACTCAACTATTGGCCACCAATAATCGTATTCGTTCTATAAATCCTATAAAAAACAATTCAGAACTTATTCGACTTTATATCAATAACAATAGAATTACGAATTTAGATTCTCTTCACAATTGTAAAAAAATAATGGATATCAATCTTCAATGGAATCCAATAAAAGATGTAGAGTCTTTAAAACATTTTCCAGAATTAAAAAAACTGAATATAGAAGATACTAGTGTAGAATCACTTGAACCATTAAAAGATTTGATTTTATTAGAGAAACTTGTACTTACTGATATTCCAATCACTTCTTTAAAAGGAGTTGAAAAATTGGAAAATTTAAAGGAGTTATATTGTAAGAAAACCAACATCTCAGACCTTGTTCCTTTGAAGGATTTATTCAACCTTTCCAAATTAGTGGTGTCCTATACAAACGTCTCAAGCCTCGAACCCTTAAAGTCAGATGAACGTACAAACCGAATAAAAATATTTTGTAGAGATACAGGAATTAGTCAAGAATATATTGATGAATTCACAAAGGATGAAAAAGGTTATGAGATTCATTTATAATAAATACTAAACCACTTCTACTGCTGCATTTTCTTTTTGCTTCATAGAAAGATTAAGTTCTGCTACAGTTATTTTTGGAATATTAAAATAAAAACAAGCTCCTTTTCCTTTTGTTGAATTTACCCAAATTCGACCACCATGATCTTCCACTATTTTTTTACAAGTCGCTAGACCAATACCTGAACCTGAAAAAGTCCCTCTATTATGTAATCTTTTGAATACGACAAAAATATCTTTTTGATATTCCAAATCAATACCTATTCCATTGTCCTTTATATAAAATTGATAATCCTTTTCTAAATCCTCTGCTCCTATTTCAATTTTATTTCCATCCTCTTTACTAAACTTAATTGCATTGGCAATAAGGTTCTGAAAAACTTGAGTGATTTGGCTAGGTCGACAAGCGATACTTGGCAGCGAACTAATTTCTACTGTACACTTTTTTTCATTTAATTGAATCTTCATATTATCAGTTACTTGCTTAACCAGTTCATTTAAATTGATAATCTCTTTCTCACCTTTATTAACTCCAATTTTTGAATACTCCAATAAACCATTAAGCAATCCCTCCATCTGTTCTGTTCCATTGGTAATAAAGGAAGCGTATTCATTAATATTTTCATCAGCTTTAATCTGTTTTAATTTTTTGACAAGCAGTTTTGTAAAACCATTAATGTTTCGAAGTGGTTCTTTAAGATCATGTGAAATGATGTAGGCAAATTTTTCTAAATCTCTATTTGATTCCGCTAAAAAAGTATTTTGTCTTAAAATTTCTGCATTCTTTGAAATCAAAATATCGTTTTTTTCTGTAGCGGATTTATTTCTACTATACATCAAACATAGCAATAAAATAAAAGCGACAAGTCCTGCAATTGTTAATGCAATTCTTGATTTATACTTTGCTCTAGCGATCTCTTGGTCTTTAGTTAAAAGAGCAATTTGATTTTCTCGCTCCAATTTATGAATCTCAAAATCTTGTTTTAAACTAGCCATTGACTCCATCAATTCTTTTGAAAAAAGAGAATCTTTTAGAGCCAAATATTTATCATTATATTCTTTATATTTATCAAATTTTTTTTGCTTGTAATATATTTCTGCATATTTTTTTGCAACACCCTTGATGCTATTGGTCTGTCCTAATTCTTGAAAAATCTTATTGCTCTCATCCAATTTATCCAAAGCCTTATTCAACTGATTTTGCATGGAATAAAGATCCGACATTTGTTCTACCGCATAAGCTGTAAGTAATTTATTACCTATCTTATTACTCAGGTCATAGGCTTGTTGCAGGTATTCTTGTGCTTTATTATACTGTTTTAAGTTTCCCAAAATATGGCCACCATTGACTGATGCCCAAGCCAACTCTTCTTCATCATTCAATAATTTAGCAAGTACCATACTTTGGTCAATGTATTCAATTGCTTTTTCAAAATTATTTAAAGACGCCCAAGTACCACCAATTGCTGTTGTCCCAGACATTAGCAATTTGTTATCCTTGATAGCTTTAGCAATGGCTATCCCTTTTTCATAGTTTTCCAAAGCCATCTCAAATTGCCCTTGCATTCCAAAATTGGTTCCTAAATCATAATAAATACCAACCATTCCAACAGAATCTTGAATGTCTATGTAGAACTTCAATGCTTCCATCTGAAACTTATATCCTTCAGGAAATTTATTTTTAAATATTAAAGTCATTCCAAGTATTTGGTTGACTTCTGCTTTTATTTTAGGATCTGAATTTTTTATATTTGGTAAGACCTCATTTAAGGTTTTATAAGCATTTTGAATATCTCCATTTTTATACAATGCTATTCCGTAGCCGATGGAAATATTAGATTTTTGATTGGGATAATCTTGAATGGTTGCAAAATCAAGCGTTGATTTAAAAACTTTGACCGCTTCATCGAACTGTTTTTTATCCTTTAGCAATTCATAACCTATTTTGCTTTGTTCTTCTAGCCATAATTTTGGGGAAGCGATACTATCTATATCCATTCCAAATACATTAATGGAAAAAGCAAAACCAATAAGAATTATTAAAGAAATTGATTTCATAGGGTATAAAAATAGCCAACTAGGTAATGATAAATCAATAACTGAGCTACGCTAAATATTAATATTGTGGTAGCTCAGTTTTTAAGTCTTTTTAAATTCTGATCCATATATTACGGGCACAGCAAAAATAAAAACCGCCACCTTTAATCTTCGCACATTTCTTTGTGCCGATGATTTGGTCTTGATTGAAAGATAATTTTGAAATCTTTTTTGATAATTTAGAATCCATGGTTATAAAAAATTTAAATGAAAAAAATCTTATTAAAAAATGTTGAATACTCATCTTGTGGGTGGGAAAAATTAACTGAATAATTTATCTTAATCAAAAACGATTCCAAAGAGTTTTAACAATGAACATTTTATCATTTTAAGTAAGTTTTCATCTTCTATCCTCCTTTTCCAAATAAGGTTATTTGGAGAAGAAACAGCATATTCTTTAATATCTTTTAACTAAAGAAATCCCCTGTTCACGTGGATTTTCATCGACAATCTAACTTTTTTTGAAAAAAATTATTAGGTAGATGCAGCGTTTATGGATTTTTAGGATAATAACAAATGAAAGCGCGCAGATTTACTTTTTTCCAAAAATAATTATCGTGAAAAACATCAAAATAATATTAGCTTTTTTTATCGCTCTTTGTGTCATTTCAAGTTGTCGAAAAGACAATATCATTACTGATATCGAAAAGACGCCATCCATTCCATTAATTTTGACATTATGCAGGCGGGACGCTTCGCAAAATGTTGAAGCTCAAGACTTTATGCAGGAGTGCTTTATTCAAGTTTTTTCAAAAATAAATACTTACGATCCAAACAAAGGTGCATTTGAAGGTTGGTTATATAGAGTTTCTACAAACTGTGTTTTACAAATTTTAAGGAAAAACAAAAGAGAAATAACAATGGTTTTTCCTGAAATATTACCAGAGCAAGAAATGACAGCATCGGAATTTGAGACCATCCCTAGGGAAGCAATTATGAATGCTATCCAACGATTGCCAAACGGATATCGAGAAGTACTGAATCTTTATATGTTTGAGGGGTGGACTCATAAAGAAATTGGAAAGGCTTTGGAAATCGCAGAGACCACTTCTCGATCTCAACTTACTCGTGCGAAAAAAATGTTGAAACATATTTTACAAAAAAAAATAAAAGTTAGATATGAAAGAAAATTGGCTTAAAGATGGACTCAATGATAAATTGGGAGACTATGGTTCGCCAATAGATTTGGAGGATGCATGGAAGGCTTTGGAAGCTAATCGAAAACCTCCCAAAAAGAAAAGGAAATTTTTGGGATGGTGGTTCTTAGGAACTATTCTCTTCATTTCAATTGGCGGATATCTCTTTAATGATGAATATCTTTCCTCTATGAATACGTCACTCCAAAGTGAAAAAATTGAAAAAGTAAACATCCAAAATATCACTCCGAATAAATCAAGTAAAAATCAAAATATTACTTTCTCAAAAGAGCAGGAATCTTATACTTCGAGTATAGATAAAACAATACATTTACAATCAAATAAGAGCATTGTAAAAGAGGAGCGTTTGGAATCAATACATTCAAAATCTCCAAAATCAATCAGCCCAAATAACAATACATTTACACAAAATAAATATTCTCCGAAACAAAATTCAAATACTAATCCGATTTTATTTTCCGAAAAAGAAGAATTAATAAGACCATCCGAATATAAAAATTCTTTGTCAAAATCTATTGCTCGGAAAATTAGTAAAACTTCTGATTTATCCAAATCAGAAGTTTATTTAAATCTTCTTCCTGAACAGGAAAAAGAATTTGATTTTGAAATTCAAACTGATAAAAATAAAATTATCCAAAAATTTCCAAAACTAATTTCTCCTCAATTTTTGGGGATCGAAAGTGGCTATGGATTTTTGTCAAGTGGCAGTATAATCAATGAAGAATCAAATCTTGATATGGTTTCCGTCAGCTTATTTTATGAAAAATATTTTAAGCAAAATTTCTATTTAAAAACAGGTCTTACTTTTGACCAATTCACAAATCAACTGACTTCTTCAAATGTTAAGTCATACACAGAACCTACTGAGAATCAAATCATTGCGATTAATTATTATCAAGATGGAACTATAGAAAACATCTATGGAATGAGCGATGTGGCAGTAAAAGAAGAAACGAATTTCAACCTATTTAATAAATATAGATTTATAAGTATTCCAGTCATTTTTGGTTGGCAGTCACCTACATTCAAAAGAAACAGCATTCAAATTGAAGGAGGTATTTCAACTTCTATCTTTGGAAAATATAGTGGCAATATTGTAACTAATGATACCAATGAAATTTTAGGGAAATTATCCGAATTGGATTTAAAAAAGGCTGGAATCCTTAAAGCTACTTATGCTTTACAATGGAATTATTCTCTTTTAAAAAATCAGAATTGGGTTATTTTTACTAAGGTACAAGGGAATCAACATTTAAATAATATTAGTACCTCCGAGAATTTGAATGTGGAAAAATTTGAGTCTCATCAATTATTGATGGGTTTCAAATATCAATTTTAAGAAGAGAATTTATTGATACTTTGAAAACAGAAACACCACTTGTCAATAAGAAATATCTGCTAAAAAAATTCCCCGATAAAAGTGGTTGGACCTTTGCTGAAATTCCTGAAATCCTTCAAAATAAAAATAATCCTTTTGGATGGGTTAACTATGATGGATCGTTTACAACTAGATTTAAAATTTTATGAAAAGTAATGATAAAAAATGAAAAAAGGCAATTGTATAAAACAATTGCCTAAGAGTAGGAATCTTACATTTTTAAAACCCTTTAAATTCTCTACTCTAAATGGTCAGATAGCGTGTTTTAGTCACCTGACCTATATATAAAACAACATCCTTCAAAATAAATGATGGTTCCTCTTATTCATCAATAACCATCGAATTAATATTACCTTAAAAAACATAGTGTTTGAAGGCAACCGCTGAAAAATCAGCAGTTGCACAATCATAAGTATCAGCAATTCTTTTAATTATAAAATTGCGTAATTAATTATTGTTACCAAATAATTGGTGTTTCAGCCTTTTGTTTATTTGAATTTTTTTCAAGCAAATGGATTAAAAAGTTAATCGATTTTTAGATAAAAATCTTGATCAATCTTTTTTAGTTGAGATTCAGAAGATATTTTGTGTTTATTTGCTTGTGTCGAATGACATTTTCTTTCATTTTTATGACTAGGATAAGCCTTTCAAGTCACATACTTGTTGACAAAAAAAACAAATTGTTTTTTCTAAATATTTAAACCCTTGAAAACCAGAGGATTACAATAAAATCATTAAAAATTAAGCTATTTTTTTACGAAAATATTTAATTTATTATTTTGATATAAAAGGAAATATACATCTTACATAATATTTACTTATCTTTGCACTTGATACAGTTATTTTCAGTTTTAAATTTGACAAGCTAGTATATCTTTTCTGCTTAATACTGACCATAGCATTTCCTCCAAACTTAAATCTAAATATGGCTAAATCGCAGCAGAGCTTTAACAAAAAAGAAAGAGAAAAGAAAAGACAGAAAAAAAGAAAAGAAAAGGCTGAAAGAAAAGAACAACGTAAACAGGATCTTTTAGATGGAAAGAAAACAGAAGAGTTTATGTATGTTGATGAAAATGGAAATCTCACACCTACACCACCAGATCCAGCAAATAAAGTAGAAATAAACGTCGAAGATATTCAGATTTCAGTTCCTAAGAAAGGGGATATGGTTGATGAAGATCCTATTCGTAATGGAAAAGTAAAATTCTTCAATACTGAAAAAGGATATGGATTTATTATTGATAAAGTGACGCAAGAGAGTATCTTTGTACATATTGCTGGTTTGATCGATCAAATAGATGGCAATGATGTAGTAACATATGAGGTGGAGATGGGGCCTAAAGGTCCAAACGCTGTAAAAGTACAGTTAGTTAAATAATAACTTTTGAAAAAATTCCTTTTTGTTCATTTCAAAAGTGAAATGTGACTTTTATACTATTCTAAGGTCATAATAACAACAAAGGAATATTGCTAATATGTATATGTAACTTTGTATTAAATTAATTAAGTTTTAGGTTTTCAACTTCCTCAATTTTTGGTTTTCGTTTATCCTACCTTAGTTTTTTTTCTACTATTTATTTTTTTACTTTTTCACTATACGCATTGTGTAGTGAATATTAAATTTTTTATTTATGAACATTTTTGTTGCAAAATTAAACTTCGACACGAGAGAGTCGGATTTACAACAAGCTTTTGAGGAACACGGAGCAGTAGATTCTGTAAAAATTATTATGGACAAATTCTCAGGAAGATCTAAAGGATTTGGATTTGTTGAAATGCCTAATGATGACGAAGCACAAGCTGCTATCGACGCATTAAATGATCAAGACTTTGACGGCCGGACAATTGTAGTTAAGAAAGCTGAACCTCGTGAGAACAGAGGTGGCGGTGGTGGACGTGGAAGAGGTGGCTATGGCGGCGGCGGTGGAAACCGTGGCGGTGGTGGTTACGGCGGAGGCGGTGGCGGAGGCTACGGCGGTGGACGATACTAATCAATTATAGTATTAGATAAGAATTTGAAAAAGCTCCGTGGTTCACGGAGCTTTTTCTATTTTTAGTTTAGGCGATTTTTTTGAGACTGTTCACACTTGTTTTCGCTCACCCCATAGGGAAATTTGCCCGCTTGACACCGTTAATAGAAAAGTCCCTATTCCTTTTTTTGATAAAAATAAATAATGTATGAAAGCTGCTACGGTAAGTGAAATAAAAAAAGAACTTCAACATCGTTCTCCTAAAGATTTAGCAGAACTTTGCCTAACCTTGGCTAAATTCAAAAAAGAAAATAAAGAACTACTTACTTATTTACTTTATGAAAAATCAAATGAGACTGCTTATATTCAAAGTGTAAAGAATGAAATTGATGAACAATTTGAAGTCATCAATAAAAAGAATTATTATTTTATAAAAAAAGGGATTCGAAAAGCCTTAAGGAACTTAAAAAAATATATTCGGTACTCCAAAAGGAAAGATACAGAAGTGGAATTGCTCTTATATTTTTGTAGAAAATTGAAGGACTTCTCCCCTACTATTAAGCGAAGCAAAGTTCTTCTAAATATGTATAAACAACAAATCTCAATGATTCAAAAAACGCTTCCGAAACTTGAGGAGGATTTACAATATGATTATGGGATTGAATTAGAGGAGTTTTTGTAACATTCTTTTACTTTTTTATTGAGGAGCGTTCTACGAATCAATACAATAGGTGCAACAATAAAAAATATGATTAATGCTATCGCAAAACCAATAATAGAAGAAATAATAGCTCTACCATTAACTCCAGTTTTAAACCAAGCTTCCCAATATTGATTCAAAGTATTGGTTTGGATACAAAACATTGAAATTCTAATGATATTTCCGAGGTTAATCATAATATTTATAAGAATGATAACAACACCTACTACGAGTAAAAGAATACTTAATCCTTGCATGATTTATCTATTTAAAGTTGAATAATAAGTCGTAACTGACTTGTTTTTTATTTGATATGCAGGATTATTGCAAAAGGTAAATGGGCGTTTATATTTTATTTAATATTAGTAATTTATGGTTCAATTAAATAATCGTAATTTGAAATCAAAAAGCCATTGAATACTTTTGCCGCAATTGTTGCTCTATTTATTTTTGGTTGGATATTGAAATCCAAACAACCATTTAATCGTTGGAAAAAGCCTAATCAAAAATTTCCACCCAATTGGAGAATTATTCTTGCCAAAGAAGTGGCTTTTTATAATACCCTTTCCAAAGAAGAAAAAGAACGCTTCGAATTCAAGGTGCAAGAGTTTCTTTTAAATTATAGAATCACGGGTATCCAAACAGAGATCACCATTGTTGATAAACTTTTAATCGCTTCTAGTGGAGTCATCCCTATTTTTCAGTTTCCTAAATGGAGGTACCACAATCTTTATGAAGTTTTAATCTACCCTGCACGATTTAATGAAAATTTTGAAACCAAAGGTTCTAATAGAAATATTTTAGGAATGGTCGGAACGGGATATATGGAAGGGAAAATGATTTTATCTAAACCCGCTCTTCATCATGGATTTGATAATGATTCAGATAAAAAAAATGTGGCAATTCATGAATTTATTCACCTTATTGACAAAGCTGATGGTGAAATTGATGGTATACCCAAATTACTACTTGAACAACCATATGTATTACCTTGGTTAGATTTGATAAAGGAAAAGATTGATGATATTTACGAAAAAGAATCTGATATCAATCCATATGGAGGCACTAGTAAAATAGAATTCTTTGCGGTAGCTAGTGAGTATTTTTTTGAACGTCCTAAACTTTTAGCCAAAAAACATCCAAAGCTTTATAATATTTTAGAAGAGATATTTGATCAAGATATGGATGAAAGAGATTTAAATAAAACTAAGATGGAAATAGGCCGAAACGATCCTTGTCCTTGTGGAAATGGCAAAAAATTTAAGAGATGTTGTGGAAAAAACCACTATATTTGAGTCCTTAATCGGAAAATCGAAACTTTTCAATTAACTGTGTCAAGTGGGCAAATTCTCCTTTGGGACTAGAGTGAAAGGAAACTAGAAACATCATTAATTGAACAATCTCTTAACTTCTATGTTGTGTTTTAGAAACCCGTCAACTAACTACATTTATTTAGGTTCAGCAAATCTGTACCCTCTTTATATCCTTAGATAAACTTCCTTCAAATCAATACACTTTGAGTTTTTTTTCAAATAAAAAGGTATTGTAATCAAAAATATCATTTCATCATGTAGATGAAAAGGCTAAGGCGTGTGTTAGTTTAGAGGGTTGAAAAATTCGTTTTTCTTCCCTCTTTTTTATTTTGAATGACAAATTTTGTCCCGATAGCTATAGGGCAATGTACTCTACCCGATGGTTTTGAAAAATGATAAATACTGATGATTTTTTAGCCACGAATTTTCACGAATTGCACGAATTTTTTGACGATATTTCTTTGAGTAATCTACACTAATAAAATTCGACAAGTCGAAATATCCGAATTTTCACGAATCTACAAGGTT
>Ga0114957_1002602_pt1 | contig 17031 bp, 14 predicted proteins | sample BantaG_FD_87175 | JGI IMG/M metagenome (GOLD analysis project Ga0114957, IMG submission 87175) | Marine algal microbial communities from Bantry Bay, Ireland - BantryBay_4 metaG | ecosystem: Host-associated > Algae > Red algae > Unclassified | place: Bantry Bay, Ireland | collected 2014-11-21 | reverse complement strand
GAGATATTAGTCACTCCAGTGCTGAGAGAGTCTACCTTCCTGATTGTCTTGGGTATTTCCTTTATTCATTGAATAGGATGAAAACAGTTGTGGATAATCTTTATATTGATAAAAAGAAGATTGAATCAAAACTTGAAAAAAACTCACAGTATCTTTCGAGTTACTTTTTACACCAGCTTATTAGTAAAACAGATCTTCGAAGAGAAGATATTTATAGCATTGTTCAAGAGTGTGCATTTGAAGCAATGGAAAATAATAAAAGCTTTGTTGAGCTGATAAAGAAAAAGTATCCAAAACTTGATCTTGAGTATTTAAATTTAAATGATTTTAAAGATATGTATCAAAGTAAGTTTCAATTAACTAAAGAGAGAGTTTTTAGAGAGTACTCATTATGATGAATCAGTTTTTGAGTATAAGAGATCTTACCCGTGAACAAGTCACTTCGCTTATTGAGCTGGCTTTCAAATTTAAGTCTAGAAATATAGGCTTTTATGGAGATCGGGAGAAGTCAGTATTATTTCTTTTCCTGGAGCCTAGCACGAGAACCAAGTTAAGTTTCCAAGTCGCTTGTCAACGCTGCGGACTCAATATCCTAGAGGCTGACCCCAGTCGCTCAAGTCTGACTAAGGGAGAAACTTTATTTGATATGCTCAAAAATGTAGAAGCGCTAGGAGCCGAAGTGGCGATAGTACGCTTAAGTGAAGAAAATGAGTTAAGACAATTAGCGAGAGATTTAAAAATTAAAATCATAAGTGCAGGGGAAGGTAAGAAAGAGCATCCAAGCCAAGCCTTACTTGATGCTATGACAATTTATGAAAACTTTAAAACTCTTGATGGCTTAAAAATCTCAATAATTGGTGATGTGAAGCATTCAAGAGTTGCTCACTCATTAATGGATCTCTTTTCTTTATTTAATTCTGAACTGAGAGTTTTTTCTCCGCCTGAATTTGGTGAAGTGAGGCTACCTTACCCTCAGTGTGAGAAAGTTTCTTTAGAGGAAGCTTACTCAAATAGTGATATTTTGATTTTACTCCGGAATCAATTAGAACGTCACAGTGAAGAGATTATTGATAAAGAGTCTTACCTTGAAAACTACGGCCTGAATCAAACTCGACTTGCTACAATGAAGCAACATTCAATCATCATGCACCCGGGGCCTTTTCAAAGAGGTGTCGAACTTTGCCCAAGTGTTCTTGAAGATCAAAGAGTTAAGATATTTGAGCAGGTTAAAAATGGTGTTTTCGCTCGCATGGCAATATTAAAGGAGGTTCTCGATGGCTGATATACTTATTAAAAATGTAAATCATTATCTTTTAGGAAAAAAAGATATTTTGATATCTCAGGGAAAAATTAAAGATATTGCAAATGAAATTCATGCTTTTGAAGCAGAAGTTATTGATGCACAAAACTTAATTGCGATTCCGGGTTTGATTGATATGCAAGTTCACTTAAGAGAGCCAGGACAATCAGAAAAAGAAACCATAGAGTCTGGAACTAAGGCAGCGGCCAGAGGAGGGTTCACCACAGTGGCCTGTATGCCTAATACTAACCCAACCTTAGATTCAGAAGATGTCCTTTGTACTTTAGAAAAAAAAGTAGAAGAAGTAGGACAATGCAAAGTTCTTATTATCCCGGCGATGACTAAAAAAATAGCAGGTGATGAGCTTACAGACTATGAGATGTATAAACGTAAAGGTTATATTGGTGTCACTGATGATGGTAGGGGCGTTCAATCTGATAGCGTGATGCTTGAAGTCTTTAAATCAGCAGCAAAAAATAATTTAGTCTGTTTTCAGCATTGTGAAAATGAATCAATTTCTAAAGGAGCTCCTGTTCATTTAGGAGTGGCCTCTGAGAAACTAGGAGTCTCTGGTCAGAAGGGAATGGCCGAATCAGATATGGTTCGAAGGGATATCGAATTACTCGAAAAGACCGGTGGACGTTATCATGTTCTACACATGAGTTCTCATGAGTCCCTAAACTTTGTAAGAAGCGCTAAAGAAAAAAACTTAAACGTTACTTGTGAAGTAACTCCTCATCATCTTCTTTTATGTGATGAGGATGTAAAAAAAGAAGATGCTAACTTTAAAATGAATCCTCCCTTGAGATCAAGTCTTGATAAGAGAGAACTTAATAAGGCGTTTATAAGTGGAGAAATTGATTTCATTACAACAGATCATGCTCCTCATACTCCTGCTCAAAAAGCACTTGGAATTCAGGAAGCTCCTTTTGGAATTGTAGGTTTAGAAACCGCTTTTCCTCTTCTTTACACTCACTATGTTGAAAGTAATAAAATGAACTTAGAGAGGCTCGTTGAAACAATGTCTTTACGCCCAAAGAAACTATTTGGAATTGAAAATGGCGATGGAACTGTTGGTAGTAATGCCGACTTGTGTTTGTTTGATAAAGATAGTGTAAAGATTGTTGATGAGAATAAGTTTTTTTCTAAGTCGAAAAACTCACCTTTTATAGGTGAGGCCTTAAAAGGGTGGCCAGTACTTACTATTTGCGAAGGTGAAATTACTTATAAGGATGAAAGTTATGATTTTTAATGCAAAGCTTTTATTAGAAAATGGGAGTGAATTTAAAGGTAACCTTATTGGAGCTGATATTGAATCAGCGCAAGTTGGAGAAGTCGTTTTTAATACTTCAATGGCAGGATATCAAGAAATTCTCACAGATCCCTCTTATTGTGATCAAATTATTTGCCTGACCTATCCATTAATAGGGAACTATGGAATATCCATGGAGTTTAATGAATCTTTTCTTCCTGCTTGCAAGGGACTCATTATTAGAGACTGTTGTGATTTTCCTTCTCATTTTAAAACCGAGATGAGTTTAGAGGAGTTTTTAAAAAATAATGAACTAGTAGCACTTAAAGACGTAGATACCAGGGCCTTGACTAAAGTTTTAAGAGAAAATGGAACTTTGAAAGGTAAGATTGTCTCTATTTCTGCAATCGATGATGACACTAGTAAATTAATGAAAAAAAATAAGAACCTTGAGCTCATACGAAATACACAGTTGAGTGCCCAGGTTTCAAAGGTAAGCACTAAAGAGATTAAAGTTCATAAGCAATCAGTGGAAGGCAAGAAGATTGTTTTGATTGATTATGGTTATAAAAAAAATATCTTAAAGAGTTTATTAAATAGAGGGCTAAACGTCGCTGTTGTCCCTCACAATGTCACCCTAGAACAAATTAATGAAATTCAGCCTGATGCGATTTGTCTGTCAAATGGACCTGGTGACCCTGAAGATTTGAGACAAGAGATTAATGTGATAAAGGACCTTCAAAAAGAGTATCCAATTTTTGGGATCTGTTTAGGGCACCAACTTATCTGCCTTGCTAATGGTGCTAAGACTAAGAAAATGCTTTATGGACATAGAGGAGCGAATCATCCGGTCAAAGACCTTGAAACAGGTCAAGTTTATATGAGCTCCCAAAATCATGGGTATGTAGTAGATGATAATTCATTAATGAATACTAACTTAAAAGAGTGGTTTGTGAATGTGAATGATAAATCTATTGAAGGGGTTAAATTAATTAATCGCCCTGTAATGTCTGTTCAGTTTCACCCGGAAGCTCAGCCAGGTCCTCGTGACACTCACTTTCTGTTTGATCAGTTCTTGGAGATGATTTCATGATTAAAGAATATAAGAAAGTTTTAGTTATTGGCTCTGGCCCTATTATTATTGGTCAAGCGGCTGAATTTGATTATTCCGGTTCTCAGTGCTTACAAGTCTTACGAGAAAAAAATATTAAAAGTGTTCTCGTTAATTCTAATCCAGCAACAATCATGACTGATAAGACAATGGCCGACTCTGTTTACATGGAACCTATTACTGAAGAGTTTGTACAAAAAATAATTCTTAAAGAAAGACCTGATGCACTATTGAGTTCTTTTGGAGGCCAGACTGCTCTAAATTTAACCAAAACTTTAGCAGAATCTGGGTTTTTAGATAGACACGGTGTGAACGTTCTAGGCTCTAACCTTGAAACAATTCGTACGGCGGAAGATCGGTTTCTCTTTAGAGAGAAAATGATTGAAATGGGAATCCCTGTTGCAGATGGTAAAATCGTCAATAATCTTGATGAAGGAAAGTTGGCTTTTGAAGAGTTTGGACTTCCTTTAATCGTAAGGCCCGCTTATACCCTTGGTGGAGCAGGTGGGGGACTTGCTTACACACTAGAAGAGTTTGAAGCAATTCTTTCTAATGGCTTAATGCTTAGCTCTATTGGTCAGTGTCTCGTTGAAAGAAGTATTGCTGGCTATAAAGAAATTGAATATGAAGTTATAAGAGATTCTAAAGATAATAAAGTCATTATCTGCAATATGGAAAATTTTGATCCAGTAGGGATCCATACAGGAGATAGTATTGTAGTGGCACCAAGCCAGACACTTTCAGATGAAGACTATCAAAATCTTCGTGATGTTTCTCTCAATGTTGTCAGTGCCTTAGGGATCGAAGGCGCTTGTAATGTTCAATTGGCCCTAGATCCTTACTCTAAGCATTGTTATATTATTGAAGTTAATCCAAGAGTCAGTCGCTCAAGTGCATTGGCATCTAAGGCAACTGGTTATCCCATTGCTAAGATTGCGACTCATATTGCTTTGGGACACACTTTAGACGAAGTGATGAATCCTATTACAGGTAAGACTTATGCCTGCTTTGAACCATCCATTGATTACATAGTGACAAAATTTCCCCGATGGCCTTTTGATAAATTTAAAACAGCAAATAGGAAACTTGGTTCCCAAATGAAGTCTACTGGAGAGGTGATGAGCCTCGGTCGAAGTTTTGAAGAGTCACTTTTAAAGGCAGTTAGGTCTTTGGAACTTGATTTTGATCACTTACAAGATAAGAGACTAACTGGGCTAAGCCTTGATGAGCTACTTGAAGTTATTAGGTGTTGTGATGATAGAAGAATTTTTGCAATTGCTGAATTTTTCAGAAAAGGTGGGACGCGAAACCAAGTTTTTGATGAAACAAAAATAGATACTTTTTTCTTATATAAGATTGAAAAAATAATTGCTCTAGAGGAGAAGGTCAAAGAATCAGAACTTGATAATAGTTCACTTCTTTACGAGTTAAAAAGAAATGGATTTACAAATTCTTTCATAGCTAGGTTAAAGGATTTGAAAGAAGTAGATGTACAAGCTCTATTAGATAAATATTCTATTTCTCCTGTAGTAAAACTTGTAGACTCATGTGCGGCTGAATTTCCTGCGCTTACCCCTTACTTTTATCAAACTTATGAAGAGTTTGATGAGTGGGAACCTGAAAAAGAGAAGAAGATTGCCATACTTGGATCAGGACCTATTAGAATAGGGCAAGGGATAGAGTTTGATTACTCATGTGTGCACGCTTTACTTGCTTGTAGGGAAAGCGGATATAAAACAGTTATGATCAACAACAATCCTGAGACATGCTCAACAGATTTCAGCTTTTCAGACAGATTGTATTTTGAACCACTTTTTAAAGAAGATGTTATTAACATCCTTAAGCGTGAAAAACCTGACGGTGTAATTGTTCAATTTGGGGGACAAACGGCGATAAATCTTACCGAAGATATTGCTAACGCAGGTTTTGAAATCATAGGAACTTCTCCTGCGAGTATTTCTCAAGCTGAAGATCGAGAGCAGTTTGAAGCATTGATGAACAAACTTGATATTCGACGACCAAAGGGGCTGACATTAGGTGATCGAAGTGAATTAGAAAGCGTGAAAGATAAAATTGATTTTCCTGTAATGGTGCGACCTTCCTTTGTACTTGGTGGACTTGATATGGAGATCATTCATGACCTTGAAGAACTTAAATCTTACTTAGATAATTCAGACTTTAAGATAAATCCTTCCGCGCCACTGTTAATTGATCAATACATTAAAGGTGTTGAAATTGAAGTTGATGGGATTTGTGATGGCGAAGCAGTTCTTATACCGGGAATTATGGAGCATATTGAAAGGGCAGGAGTACACTCTGGAGACTCAATCGCTGTGTATCCCCCGGTAAATCTTTTTGATGAGGTAAAAGAGAAAGTTATCGACATAACGACAAAGCTCGCTAAGGCCTTAAATGTAAAAGGTATTTTTAATATTCAGTTTATGTATAAAAAAGGTGATGTTTACGTTATTGAAGTTAACCCGAGGGCCAGTAGAACTGTTCCATTTTTAAGTAAAATGACTGGCATCTCCATGGCAAATGTTGCCACTAAACTCATGTTAGGAAATTCTTTAAAGGACCTTGGGTATGAAGGAGGTCTTTATAAGACTCCAGATTTCTATGCTGTAAAAGTGCCTGTGTTTTCTTTTGATAAACTCCAAGACGTAGAGCCCGCACTTGGCCCTGAAATGAAATCAACAGGTGAAGTCCTAGGTAAAGATAAATCACTGACTCTTGCAATATACAAAGGCTTGCTTTCTTTAGGATTAAAACTTCCGGAAATGGGAACTCTTCTTATGACAATATCTGATCGTTATAAGGAAGAAGCCCTGCCTTTAGCAAAAGGCTATACTCGTCTTGGGTTTAGACTTTTGGCAACACAAGGAACGGCAAAGTTTCTTAATGCAAATGGAATTACAGATGTTGAGGTTGTAAAGAAAATCGAAGATGGAACTTATAATCTCAGCCACTATCTCAAAGATGGACGCATTGATTTAATTATTAACTCTCTATCAAAAGGAAAGAAATCTAACACTGATGGGTTTCATTTAAGACGAGCTGCATTTGAAAGAAAAATTCCATGCTTTACATCCTTAGAGACAGCTAAAGCATACCTCGATGTCTTAGAATATCGCTATATTGGAGTGAGTGCCACTTAGTTTCTTAATGATGATCTTCGATGTGACGGAAAGTAATATTACTGAGCAAAGCGATTGTTTTAATGAGGTTTTTTAAAACAGGGCCTTTTGTCATTATGCAAAGAATATAGGGTCGTCCTGGATAAAAAATAACCCCACAGTCATGAAGTTGATATAGTTTTTCGTCGTTATCATTGTTTTTTCGAACTCCAAACTTATTGGCAACTTCAATGTTTTTATTTTTCTTTATTGATTTGAGACCACCTTTGAACTCAGCTTTTTTCAAAAGTGAAAGAATATGTTGAGAGTTTCTTTTAATATTTGTGTGAGAGAAAAAGAGGTCTCTTAATATTTTAGAATATTCTTTTGGAGTGAGGTAAATAAGTTTGTTTTTTTTCATGTATTTTATTGAAAAAAGATCATAAGTTCTTGAAACCACTTTTGTTCCAAAAAAGTTAGAAAGAAGGAAAGTTGAGTGATTATCAGATTCAACAATCATCTTTCTTATCAGCTCCTCAAGTGAATATTGAATTCCATCTTGGAGGCTTTGGATTAAGTCTGCATTACTCTGTACATGTTTTGATGTATCTTCCTTACTATAAGTGATTTTTGTCTTGAGGTTTATATGGGGATTTCCTTCGATTTCTAAGTATATACTTGAAAGCAAAGGAAGCTTCGATAGACTAGCAGCGATAAAGAGCTCTTTGTCATTCACTTTTAAGCCAGTTAAGGTATTTAGGTCTTGAAAATAATAACTAAAATGAACACCTTCGTCTTTTTGTACTTCTAGTTGATTGTTAAGTTTTTCTTTAAGGTTATTAATATTAAGTACTTGAGAAGTTAAGCCTTTATTCCAAATTTTTTTTGGTAAGTCTTTGGAGCACGAGACTAAAAGTATTAAAATAAAGGTAGACGGGAAGTTAGTGAGGTACTTCTTCAAGATCGACCATTTAGTAAATATATACATCAACTTTACCCCACTACAGCTTAAGATATATTGACTATAGCTGATAGTGGGCATCCGTGATAGCTGTTTATCCTTATTGCTAGTTTTGTCAAGATCAATCATCATATTTAGTGAGAAAAGAGTTTCTGGACGCATATTCTTTTTTATCTTAAAGTTTACTTCATATGAAACAGGTGATTGTTGCTCTTGATTTTTCGTCATTTATTGAGGTTCGCGATTTTCTTAATCAAAACCATGAAATTCAGTATGTGAAAATTGGAATGGAACTATTTTACTCACAAGGGGAAAAGATCGTTGAATTTTGTAAGAGTAAAGGTTTAAAGGTTTTCCTTGATCTTAAATTACATGATATACCAACAACAGTTTCTCGAGCACTTCGTGTTATTGCAGATTTTAAAGTTGATATGGTAAATGTTCATGCACTTGGTGGAGCAGTGATGCTTAAGGAAGCAGCGCTAAGTCTTAAGAACTCGAAAACAAAACTGCTTGCAGTGACAATTCTTACGAGTCATGATCAAAAATCAACGCACTCTCTAGGCTTACTTGGAAGTATTGAAAACAATGTAAAATCTTTAACACAAATGAGTTACCACAATGGTGTTAATGGAGTAGTTTGTTCAGCTCAGGATTTACAATCAATGAAGTTAATCAACAACTTTGAGTACGTAACGCCCGGAATTAGACTAAATTCATCATCAGATGATCAAAAAAGAGTCATGAAGCCCAAAGAAGCATTAAACGCAGGTGCCACATATATTGTAATGGGCAGAGAGCTTACACGCTCTAAAGATTCACGTAAAACAATAAGTGAGCTAATTAAACATCTTGAGGGTTAAGTAATGAGCACAAGCATTGAAAAGGCTTTAATTGAAACACAAGCATTCAAAGTTTCCTCAAGCTTGACTACTTGGGCCAGTGGAATAAAGTCACCAATTTATTGTGATAATAGAGTAATCTTGTCTTTTCCTAAGCACTGGAAAGTCATCTTAAAAAGCTTTGAAGAAAAGATTCGTCAGTTAGATATAGACGGTATTGCAGCAGTTGCGACCGCCGGAATCCCACATGGAGCTGCTTTAGCACATATTATGGGCCTACCGCTTGTTTATGTGAGATCAAAGGCCAAAGGGCATGGGAAAGAAAATTTAATTGAGGGAAATTTGAATGAGGTAAGTAAAGTAGTATTAATTGAAGATCTGTTAAGTACAGGAGGTAGTGCGTTGAGTGCTTCAAAAGAGCTTGTCAGTAAGGGTGTAGAGGTCGATAAAATCTTAAGTATTTTTTCTTACGAATTAAAAGTTTTAAAATCTAATATGATTGAGAATAAATGCGATTACTATTCACTCACAAATATTCATAAGGTTTTAAAGGAGAGCAATCTCAATACGAGTCAGCAAAGTCTCGTAGATGGTTTCTTAACTGAATATGTTATTTAAAATTTTAAAGCCATTATTATTTTTATATGATCCTGAAAAAATTCACAATATTAGTATTAGATATTTTAAAAACTACCCTGAATTATTATCATCTAGATTTAGAGTTCAGGCTAAAGATTTAACCCCGGTAAAGTCTAAGAATTTAAACTGGAAAAATTCAGTAGGCCTTGCAGCAGGCTTTGATAAAAATGCAGAGGCACTTGAGTTCTTGGATAAACTTGGATTCGGTGCCATTGAAGTTGGAACTGTGACTCCTGAAGCACAAGTAGGAAATGAAAAGCCTCGTATTTTCCGATTGAAAAAAGAAAAATCTTTAAGGAACTCTATGGGCTTTCCTTCTAAAGGCGCTCACTTTGTACTAGATAGAGTTAAAAACTATGATGGAGTTGCCAGTTTAGGAATAAATATTGGAAAGAATAAAGAAACACCACTGAGTGAAGCTTATAAAGACTATTTACACCTCTATGAAATGTTTAAAGATTACGCAGACTATTTGGTCATAAATGTTTCCAGCCCAAACACTCCAGGTTTGCGAGAATTACAACGAAGTGATCATCTTGAGTTGATTTTAAAAAGTATCTCTGAAGTGAGAAAAGACAGTGACCCCGCACTTTTATTAAAAATATCACCTGATGAAGGCCAAGATAAATTAAGTGAGATCGTAGATATGTGCTTAAAGTATAAGTTAAGCGGAATAGTTGCAACGAATACAACTCGAGTAGAGAGACTAGGAGCTGGGGGAGTTTCAGGGGAATTATTGAAAGAGAAGTCTTGGGAAGTATTGAGTTATTTATTGAAAGTAACTAAAGATCTGAAAGACTTTGATATTATTGGTGTTGGAGGCTTTTCTTCAACAGATGATGTTAAGAAATTTTACGAGGCGGGGGGAAGGTTTTTTCAAATCTATACTAGTTTTATCTATCAAGGGCCTGAAATCATTAAGAAGTTAAGTTCTAACATTAACTGACACCTCTTCATAAACTATTTTCGTTTTGCTAGAACTCTCTAAAACCTAAGGAGAGACTATGAAGTTATTAATTGGATTTTTACTCGTGATGCTTAATGTACAAGCTTCTTCAGATATTTTTAATGGAAGATTGACCAAGAAAGGAGAACATGAAAATGTTGCCCTACTGTTTTTTGGAGCTGGTAAAACCTGTACTGGCTCAATCATTTCCCATAATACTGTTTTAACTGCGGCGCATTGCCTTGTTAAACCTTCAGCTTCTCACAGTTTCTTAAACCAAACTATAGATGTTTTACCATTTGGTGGAATATCTAATGAAGAACCTATCGTTTTATCCGAAAAATTTCCTATTCATGCGAATGTCCACCCTAACTATATACAAGCATATCAATCTAAAGATGAAATGAGTGAAGACATGAAATACTTTATAGATGATCGTTATGACATCGGCGTTCTTGTTTATGAAAATGGAACCTTTTCCAATATAAAACCAATTACTATTTCAAAAAATGAAATTGATTACTCAAAAGATTTCTTTGCAGTAGGGTTTGGTAAGTATGGTACTGGAAATACTACATTCTCTGATTTTTTAGACGGATTAAGTGGCAAAGAACCTTTTGACCTTCAAAAAAGAGAAGGAACAATTATGTTGGATAAAAAAAGTAGTGAGGCTCAGCCTTTTTTTCTTGTGTCGGAGAATACCAATGTAGGAAGCCCAACTAGGTATGCTCAAATTTTAGAAGGAGATTCAGGTGGCCCTTTGTTAGACACAAATGGTTCTCAGGTTGGAATTGGGACTCAATCATTCAGACCTCCAGGTGAACCAACTAAGGAAAAAATAACATATAAAGGCAAAGAGTTTGAAGTGAATCATGTTGGAGAAAGTGGTTTAAGATCGGCTTTCATTCCTTTGGCAGCTCCTCAAATTCAAGAGTATCTCAAATTCTTGCAAGAAGAAACTCCAGCTGAAATTACTTTTGCTGATTAAGCCTTTGAAGATTGTTTAAGCTCTTTCGTCAATTTAATTCTCTTGGCAACCTCAGCATGAACTTTCTTCTCTTCATCACTTTCAAGCTTTAAACCAGGAACTTGTGTCGGTTTTCCATGTTCATCTAAAGCGACAAAAGTTAAGAAAGCTCTTGTCGTATTCTTGAGCTCGCCCGTATAAGGATTGTCGCTGTATACATTGACGGAGATTACCATACTGGTTCGACCTACATAAACGACCCTGGATTTAATCAGGACATGTTCTCCAACTTTAATAGGGGAGATAAAATGAATTTGGTCCACGTGGACAGTGACCACACTTTTTTTACTATGCTTTGCTGCACTCATGCTGGCCGCAATATCAATCCAAGACATAACTGTTCCACCAAAAATGGTATTTAAAGCATTGGTGTGTTGAGGCAGCACCATTTCTCTCATTTCAATGTAACTATCTTTTTGTGTTCTCATTATTTCCACATCACTTTTTTAAAATAAGGGGATCTTTCAAATTGTGCCGGCGAAACTCCTATTTCTCCAATAGGAACGTTTCCTTTAAAGTATTTTTTCCACTGCTCATAGTTTTCGTCATACATCATTGGCCTTGGTTTAGGTAGGTAATGAGTCTGAGTTTTTAAAAGTTTCCAAATAAGTTCACTGCAATAGATTTTTTTGTTATCCCAAAGAAATGAAGAATCGTACAAGAGGTTGTGAAAATACTTTCTGTAAAAGAACTCTAGGTTTCTAAAATGCTTCGAATAGATATGTCTCAAAACGAGAATCTTTGATCCTTTTTGGCTCTTACTTCTAAATTCTTCAAAGCTTGTTGCCCGTACTTTTTGGAAAGCTTCACCAATAAGTAGTGGGTTTAGACTTAGAACAATGCCAATATGTGAAAATTGAGAATGTGTCTGTGCCTCAATTAAACTACAGAGCCTGCAGTGGAGGTTTTGCATAAGTACATCACCAACTTCTAAGTCTTGAGCAAAACTAAGGTTTGAGACGAATAATGTGATAAATAAAAGCATTTTTTTCATTTAAGAGAGATATTAACTTCACATCTATGATCAGTAAAACTAAACTCATATATTATGAGCAATATCGTATTTTTGCATGGTTATGGAGCGAACAAAGAGGATTTAATGCCTCTGAGTAGCTATTTACAAAGCTCTCCAGAGCAAAACTTTCATTTTATTGATGCACCTTTAGAGCTACCGATGATGGCCGGAGCCAGGGCTTGGTTTAGTATTACTACTCAGCACTTTAACTCTTTAGCGCAAGGGGACTCGACTAAAAAATTTGAACAGTTTATTCCTGAAGAGTTAGATTCTAGTCTAGACCACATCGCTTTAGAACTTAGTAAAAGACCAGGCTTTAATGAAGCCGATGATTTCTACTTGGCCGGTTTTAGTCAAGGAAGTATGTGTGCTCTTCATTTTTATCGAAAGTTTTATCATCGATTTAATTTTAAAGGGATGGCACTTCTTTCTTCCCACTTGGTTGGAAAAGGATTACTTGAACAAGCTTATTCCAAGCTTCCCCAGATTCCTATTTTTCAATCGCATGGAAACCAAGATCAAATATTAAAAGTTGCACAAGGGCATTGTGTACGTGACTTTTTGGCTGAAAATGGATTTAAAGTAGATTATCAAGAGTTCAATGGGGGACATGAAATCCCTTTAGCAGTGATTGAAAAATTGAAGGCATTTCTGTCCTGAAAATGCAGTTCTAATGTAAAAAATACCCACCTTTTTTGAAAAACATATTTTTTTAAAGTAACTTCGGACGAAAGAATTGATCTTTTTCAAGATGAGGAAAAACTATGAAGAAAATAATTACACTTATTTCGATACTTTCACTGCATTTTTCAGTTAGTTTTGCACAAGAATATACATCAATATGCCAGGTAGGAACATCTCTTAATATAAAGCTAAGCACTGATTTTTATATTCCTGCAGGCATGCTAGAGAGCCGAGTGACTCAATCGAGACAACTATGGTCTAAGTCAAAAAATGGAGCTCCAAGAGATTACTCAGGTGCTTTAAGTTGCTTGATTGTTGTAGATAATAAAAAAGAGTTTGACAGAATCATCCCCTCTAACACGAGCTTAGAGTTAAAGAAAATGAAGTGCTCAAAAAATAGAGTTCATCTGAAAATTGAAAATTCTGCGATAAAAAAAATAACATGTTCTAAAAAAGTAATTTATATGACTACAGCTGTGGAAAATCTTCCAGAAGTAGGAGATGCGGGCTGGATGATAGGAAGACAACTTATTCAAGATTGCGATGCCTGTAAAATCCTTGATAGTAATACTTATTCAGTGACAAGATATCATAGTTCTCAAAAAGAGCTCTTTTTTAGTACTTTTGAAGAAGAACTTAGTGATGTCTTTACTCTAAGTAGATCTGAACCAGTTATTTCACAATAGGCTTTTTATAAGCTTAGTTTTACTAAGAATACTGGCCCCGATATTAGTGAAATTATAACACTCTCTAAGTGGTGCAAGTAACTATATCCTAAATATAAAATCAAATCTATTTAAAAATAGCTAACTTATTGAATTTAGCTATCCACATTATAAATTTTTTTCTGTAGACTTTTAAGGAGAACTTAATTGAGGATGGAATTTCATGATGGATAGTACCTACATTTCTAGCTCTGATAATGCTTATATAGATGGACTTTATGAAGATTATAAAAACGATGAAACATCGATTGATGAATCATGGAAGTATTTCTTTAAAGGTTTCGAATACGCGATCGCTAAAGATCCAAGCCTTGAAAATTTTGATTTAAATTCAAATGAAGTTCGCTCAAAAATACCAACGGACTTAAGCCGTGAGTTTAAAGTCTTTCGAATTATTCAGTCATACCGCGCAAGAGGGCATCTTCTCTCAAAAACAAATCCAATAAGAGAAAGGAAAAATAGGAAAGCTCACTTAAATCTCGAAGATTACGGATTGACTCTTGGAGACTTAGACTCAAAGTTTATTTGCGGAGAGTACCTTGGCTTAGGGCAAGTAAGTTTAAAGGAAATTATCGCTTACCTAGATAACGTTTATTGTAAGTCGCTTGGCTTTGAGTTTATGCACGTTGAAAACACTGAGGTGAGACGTTGGTTTAGAGAAAGAATTGAAAAAAATGCACTGGATACGAATAAGTTTGCTTTTGATAAAAAGAAAAGAATTTTAGGGAAACTAAATCAAGCAGTTGTCTTTGAAAATTTTTTAAATACGAAATACATTGGGCAAAAAAGGTTTTCACTTGAGGGTGGAGAAAACACAATACCAGCACTTGATGCCATTATTGAAAAATCGGCAGATCATGGAGTTCAAGAAGTTGTGATCGGAATGGCTCATCGAGGTCGTTTAAATGTTTTGGCCAATACTCTTGGAAAAACTTATGAGTATATTTTTAATGAGTTTGAAGGAAATATTATACCTGACACCACTTTTGGTGATGGTGATGTAAAGTACCACCTTGGGTTTACTTCACATGTAAAAACTTCGAATCAAAAAGATGTTTATTTAAAACTTATGCCGAATCCTTCTCATCTAGAAGCGGTTGGTCCTGTTGTTCAGGGCTATTGTCGGGCACAAAGTGATATCTTATATGGGAATGACAAATCAAAAACTCTTCCAATCATTATTCATGGTGACGCAGCAGTAGCTGGTCAGGGGATTGTTTATGAGTCCATCCAAATGTCGAGACTTGATGGCTACGATGTAGGTGGATCCATTCATTTTATTATCAATAATCAAATTGGATTTACGACTGACTTTGATGACGCTCGTAGCTCTAGTTATTGTACTAGCGTTGCAAGGGTTATTAATAACCCTGTTATCCATGTTAATGGTGATGATGCAGAAGCAGTTGTTTACGCAGTTGAGTTAGCGACTGACTTTAGACAAAAATTTGGCGAAGACATATTTATTGATATGGTTTGCTATCGTAAGCATGGCCATAACGAAGGTGATGAACCAAAGTTTACTCAGCCAAAACTGTATGAGTTGATTGGAAACCATCCAGGACCAAGGGAAGTCTATCTTCAGAAATTGATTGATGGAAAGAGTATTGAAGCTGACCTTGCAAGTGATATGGAACAAGAGTTTAGAAACTTACTTCAAAGCAGGTTTAATCTTATTAAAGAAAAAGCCATTGAATACAAAGCTCAGCCTCCTGAAAAAGAGTGGGAAAGTTTAAAAAGAGCTACTGATGAAGATTTTGAATATTCACCAAAGACTGATGTGGATTTAAAAACCTTAGAAGGTATTTATAAAGAGTTGATTGCCATACCAAGTGATATAAAACCTATCAAGAAAGCTGGACGAATTCTCAATGATCGAAAGAAAAAGTGGGAAGCAGATACAATTAATTGGGGACTTGGAGAGTTACTTGCTTACGGAACACTTTTAAAGGATGGAATTGGGATTCGGATGAGTGGGCAAGATTGCTTAAGAGGTACTTTCTCACATCGTCATGCTGCTATTTTTGATGAATCAGAAGAAAAGTATCACATGGCTTTAAATCACATCAGCAAAGATCAATCGAAAATACAAATCTATAACTCACTACTAAGTGAGTATGCTGTTCTTGGTTTTGAATATGGGTACTCTCTAGGGCGCCCAACTGATATTAATATTTGGGAAGCTCAATTTGGAGATTTTGCTAATGGAGCTCAAACTGTTTTTGATCAGTTTATTTCTAGCGCTGAATCTAAATGGGGACGTATGAGTGGGCTTATTGCCTACTTACCACACGGCTATGAAGGCCAGGGGCCAGAGCACTCAAGTGCAAAAATTGAAAGATTTTTACAATTAAGCGCTGAAAATAATATGGTTGTTGCTAATCCGACAACACCGGCTAATTTATTTCACATGCTCCGAAGACATGTTGCTTGGAACTTTAGAAAGCCTCTCATTGTCTTTACTCCGAAGTCTTTATTAAGGCATCCACAATGTGTTTCTCCTAAAGAAGAGTTTACAAGTGGAAGGTTTCAAGAATTTATTCAAGATGAAGTGGTTACTGCTAAAAAAGCAAAACGTGTCATTATGTGTTCAGGAAAAATTTATTACGAATTACTGAACTATAGAGATGAGAAGAAAATTAATAATGTTGCAATCGTCAGACTTGAGCAACTTTATCCAATGGCCGAGAAAAAATTGGATAGTATTCTTGAAAAGTATAAAGATTGTGAAAAGGTTTGGGTCCAAGAAGAGCCAAAAAATATGGGAGCGTGGACTTACTTGCTTCGTTACGATCAATTTAGAGATTTTAAGCTAGTGAGTAGAAAATCAAGTGCTTCTCCGGCGACAGGTTTTTCTTCAGTTCATAAGTTAGAACAAGATAAAATTATTAATTTAGCTTTTAAATAAGGATAAGAGTTTTATGAGTATCGAAATTAAAATTCCAAGTGTTGGTGAATCTGTTACTGAAGTTACAATTGCTGCTTGGATGAAAAGAAACGGTGAGTTCGTGGATATAGATGAGCCTGTTTGTGAGATTGAATCTGATAAGGCTTCAATGGAACTCCCTTCTCCTGAAGCAGGGATTTTGACGATTACTATGGAAGAGGGCGATACAGTTGATGTTGGCTCGGTGATTGGAACAATTGTTCCAGGAAGTAAACCAGCTGCTGCAGAAAGTGTAAAAACTGAAACTAAAAGTGAAACTAGTACAAATAGTAGTACGGAACATAATCAAAACTCAAGTATGGGCCATGTTGCTTCACCTGCTGCTAAAAAAATTATGGCGGAGAAAGGTATTGATGCAAGTTCAGTGACCGGTACTGGCAAAGATGGAAGAATAACTAAGAGTGATGCAAGTAATGCGATTGATCGACCAGCTACAAGTCCAAGTATTCCAAAACTTGCAAGTATT